>ERZ1699236.149-NODE-149-length-22285-cov-3.560069_pt1 | contig 22285 bp, 4 predicted proteins | sample MGYA00581538_ERZ1699236 | MGnify/ENA primary metagenome ERZ1699236 (study PRJEB42319, sample SAMD00040336) | human oral metagenome | material: saliva | host: Homo sapiens | study: EMG produced TPA metagenomics assembly of PRJDB4115 data set (Metgenomic analysis of... | reverse complement strand
GCTGTAGGTCGTGTGAACAAAGCAACAAACACTTCCGCGGTAGCTCTTGGTGTTAACAATAAAGCAGAAGGTCAAGATTCTACTGCAGTAGGTTCTACTAATACTGTAACAGGTGATCAATCCTCCGCATTCGGTCGTGAAAACGTAATCCAAGGCGCTTCAGTAGCTGGTGCTACAGCAGTTGGTTACAAAAATAAAGCATCTGGTGATCGTGCTATTGCAATCGGTGAGAGCAATGACGCTCAAAAAGAAGATACAATCACAATGGGTTATAAGAATACTGCATCCGTTGGTGGTGGTATTGCTATCGGTCAAAATAACGTTGCAAACTCTGGTGGTAATGCAGGCAATACAATGATTGCTATCGGTCGTGAGAATGAGGCAACCGCTCTAGATACAGTAGCAATCGGTCGTAAGACTAAAGCGACTGCAAATACTTCTGTTGCTCTTGGTGCTCGTTCCGAAGCGACAGGTGCTGGTTCTGTTGCGATTGGTGGCAATGGTGATGGTTACAAAACTACATCTAATGGTTTAGGCGCAACTGCTTTAGGTATGCAAGCTAAAGCTGATGGTACTGCTGCAACTGCAGTAGGTGGTGTGTCTGAAGCAACAGCTAATGGTGCAGCTGCATTTGGCCAAGGCGCGAAAGCAACTGCAGTTCAAGCAACAGCTTTAGGTTATAAATCTGAGGCATCTGTAAAAGATGGTGTTGCTCTTGGTTCTACATCTAAAGCAACTGTAGATAAAGGCGTTAAAGGCTTCAACCCTGCTGAAGATCGTGATAATAAATATGGTGGTTTAGCTGGTACTGCACAAACATCCACATTGGCAGCTGTTTCCGTAGGTGATGGTGCTACTGCAACTCGTCAAATTACAGGTCTTGCTGCAGGTACTAATGATACTGATGCAGTTAACGTAGCTCAATTAAGAAGCGTTAACTTGAAATACGCTGGTGACACTGGCAATGGCGATGTATTGTTAGATGATGGTACATTGAAAATTAAAGGTGATGATCCTACATTTATTTCTACATCTGCTGATAAAAATGGTGTTACAGTAAAAGCTAAAATAGGTGCTGATATTACTAATACTAATGGTAAAGCAGTAGCGCCTACTACAAACGGCATTGCTACAACTGACAATGTTGCAAAAGCAATCAACGAATCTGGTTGGAACGTAGTTTCCTCCAATAACGGTGGTAGCGTAACAGGTACTCAAGCATCTAAAAAAGTAAGCCCTGGCGATACTGTAACATTGAGTGCTGGTAAAAATATTGTATTAGATCAAACTGATAAACAATTCACATACTCCTTGAATAAGGATGTTGACTTGACTAAAGATGGTTCCTTAACAATTGGTGACACTGTAATAAATAATGGTGGCATGACTATTACTGGTGGCCCATCTGTAACTAAAATTGGTATTAACGCTGGTAACAAAAAAATCACTAACGTAGCTCCTGGTACTGATGATACTGACGCAGTTAATGTAAAACAATTAAAATCCGCTAAGACAGAAGTTAAAGCTGGTGCAGGCGTAACTGTTGCTAAGACTCAAGACACAACAGATGGTCATGATATTTACACAGTAAGCACTACTGGTGCTACTGGTACCACTGATCCTTCTAAAGTTGAAGCTGGTAAAAATACTACTGTAACAGGTGATGGTACAGCAGCTACTCCTTACAAAGTAAACGTAGAAGGCGACTTGACTGATATCTCCTCCATCACAAATGGTACTGGTTCTGGTAAAATTTCCTTTGCTGGTGATCAAGTTGTAAAAGTTGATGGCGACCATGCTATTTCCTTAGATGGTAAAGGTGGTTATGTAACTGGCTTACAAAACAAAGATTGGGATATCACTAACCCAACTGTTGTTTCCGGTCGTGCAGCAACTGAAGACCAATTGAAAAAAGTAAGCGATGGCTTCAACAACACAGTTAAATTGGCTGGTAACACTGGCAACACAGATACTCAAAAATTGAGCCAAGCTGGTGGTTTAAGCTTCGGTGTAGTTGGCGCTAGCAACGGTCAATACATCAAAACAACTGCTTCTGGTACAGACGTAGTAGCTGATTTGTCCGATGACGCAAAAGCTAAATTAAACCACAAAGTAGAAGTAGCTTCTGGTTCTAGCAATGTAACAGTAACTACAGATACAACTGATCCTAATAAAACAATTTATAAAGTAGCTGTAGCTAATTCTTCTACACCTGGTGGTGCTTCCTCTACTGAAAGTGTAGTTAAAAAAGCTGACGCAGCTGGTGACACTAACATTGCTGACGTTACAGTAGCTGGTGGTAAAAATACTAATGATCCAGATGCTCAATACGAAGTTAATGTTTCCCGTAATGCAGTTAAAGATGCAGCTCGTGAAGCCGTAACAGTAAATAATGGTGGTAATACTGATAGCCCTATCACTGTAACTCCTACAGATGATGCTACTAACCACAACACTTCTTATGCTGTAACATTCGATGGCACTAAAGCAGCTAAAGTAATTCCTTTAACTTACAAAGCTAATAATGCTGGCGCTAAAACAGTTACATTAGAAAAAGGTTTAGACTTTACAAACGGTACAAATACTACAGCAGAAATCGGTAATGATGGCGTTGTTAAGTACAACTTGAACAAAAACGTTGATTTGACTAAAGATGGTTCCTTAACAATTGGTGATACTAAAGTTAACAACGATGGTGTAACAATCACTGGTGGTCCATCTGTAACTAAAACTGGTATTGACGCTGGTAACAAAACTATCACTAATGTAGCTCCTGCAGTTAACGGTACTGATGCAGTTAACCTCGATCAATTGAAAGCAGCTCGTACAGTTGTTACATCTAATGATAAATCAGTAACAATCAATAAAACAGAAAATGGCAATCAAGTAACATATGACTTACATGTAAATGCAGCTGCTGGTACAGCATCCACTTGGAACATCGCTTCCGATAAAGTGTCTGGCACAGAAGGTACTGTTGCAGCAGGTTCCAATGCAGCTCAAAACATTGCTGATGGTAAAACAGTAACAATGCAAGCAGGTAAAAACTTGACTGTAAACCAAACTAACGATGGTAACGGTAATGCTTCTGTTGCATTTGCTCTTGATAAAGACCTTAAAGATCTTGACAGCGTAACAACTGGTAAAACAATTACTAAAGAAATTACGTTGAAAGATCCTAGTGGTACTGGTGAAACTGTCATTAAGAAAGATGGCGACCGCATTACATACACTAACGATGGTGGTACTACAGTTCATAAAGTTGCTAATCTTAAAGATGAAAAACACATTACAGCAACAACTGCAGGCAATGAGTATACAGTAGATAACGATGGCAATGTTACTATGACGTATACAGATGGTAATGGTGACTTGGTAACAGGTGAAAAAGCTGTTATTAAAGGCGTTGCTAAAAACGATCTTTCCAACATCAATAATGCTGGCAAGAATGTAATCACTGGTCTTGGCACAATCGTTAAAGGTGGCGAAAATGTTAACGTAACTGTAGCATCTGATGCTACTACTGGCCAAAAAACTTACACTGTAAATGCTGTAACTCCAGCTGTTTACACTAAAGCTGATGGCACTAAAGTGGTTAAACGCCCAGATGGTACTTTCACAACTAATGTTGATGGTGCTCCTGGTAATGATGTTCCTGCAAGTGATGTTATCGTATCCATCCAAGATGCAGCAGGCAATACAACTGGTGGTAACTCCATTGTTAATAATGTTGGCTCTGCTATTAAAAATCAAACAGGCGCAGATTACTTAACTAAATTGGATACAGCTAATGGCTTGACTCCAAATGCAGCTGTTAACGTATCTGACTTGAAATCTACAGCTGATGCTTTACGTGCAAATGAACTTCACATTGCTCCTACAGCAGTTAAAGCTGGTAGCACTGAAGCTAAAGGCGGCGTAGTAAGCGGTACTGAAAACGTATACAAATACGATGCAGCTACTAAGAAAGTTACATTGACATACAACGATGGCAAAGGTACTGCAGTATCTGATACTAAAGCAGTTATCGACTTCTCCGACTTGAACATTCCTGCAGCTGGTAATAACTACGGTTTCAAAGCTAATGCAATTGCTGGTGATGGTAAATTAGATGGTGCAGCAACTGCAACAGCTGTTGAAAATGGTGGCACTGTAAACTTTGCAGCAGGTAAAAACTTGACTGTAAAACAAACTGTTGATGCAGCCAATAAAACTCAAACTTATACTTACAGCCTAGACAAAGATTTAACTAACTTGGATAAAGTAGTTGTTAATGGTAAAGATGGTCAAGCAGGTAAAGATGGCGTAACTATTGTTGGACCTCAAGGTGCTACAGGTGCTCCTGGCCTTCCTGGTACAAATGGTATCGATGGTAAAGTTGGTATTTCTGGTAAAGACGGTAAAGATGCAGTATCTATCTCCGGTAAAGATGGCGTAGGTCACATTGGTTTGACTGGTCCTGCTGGTAAAGATGGTAAAAATGCAACTGCTGATATTACTGTTAAAGAAGGTAAAGCTGGCGTTGATGGTAAAGACGGTGTTGATGGTATCACTCGTATCTTCTACAACGATAAAGACGGCAACGAACATCAAGTAGCAACTCATGATGATGGTATGAAGTTTGCTGGTGACGATGGTCAAGCAAACCAAGATACAAATGCACAAGTTATTAAGAAACATCTTAACAACGTTGTCGACATCATCGGTGGTGCAGATAAAACTAAGTTGACTTCTACTGATAATATCGGTGTTAACAATGTTAATGGCAAATTGAAAGTTCAATTGGCTAAAAATGTTGACTTGGATGCTGATGGTTCCTTGACTACTGGCGCTACAAAAGTTGATAACAACGGTATCACAATTAAGGCTCCAACAACTCCTGGTACAACTACAACTGATGTTAAATTGACTAAAGATGGCTTAGATAATGGCGGTAACAAAATTGTTAACGTTAAAGCTGGTGAAAACGATACTGATGCAGTAAACTTAAAACAATTGAAAGACAAAGTTACAACTGTTGAGTCTTCCGATAGTTCCATCAAAGTAGTAGACAAAAACGTTGCTGGTCAACCTGGTTATGATGCAGCTAAAGGTCACCAATATGACATCACTATCAATAACCAAACTGTAGTGGAAAAAGCTCAAACTCCAGTTGTTTATACTAATAAAGATGGCGACAAACTTTACAAAATCGTAGATCCTGCTACTGGTAATGTTACATTCAATACTAAGCCTGATGGTACTGGTACTACAGTTCAACCTGCTGATGTAATTGCATCCATGAACAATGGTGGTGATTCCACAACAACTCCTATGAAGTTGAACAACGTAGGTTCCACTATTGCTGATCAAGCTGGTAATACTTACTTAGATAAAATTGATGCAGCAGCTGCTGACAACAAAACTAAGAACGGTGCAGTTAATGTAACAGACCTTAAAAATACAGCTGACGCATTGATTGAAAAAGGCTTGAAATTCGACGCTAACTCTGGCGGTGTGAAAACTAATAAACTTGGTTCCACTGTGAAAATCCAAGGTGAAGGTACAAAAGCTGATACTGAATACAGCGGTGAAAATGTTAAGACTATCATTGGTCAAGATGCAGATGGTAACACAACTATCGACGTTAAACTTGATAAAAACCTTAAAGCTGACAGCGTAGTTGTTGGTAAAGATGGTAAAGACGGCGTTGATGGTAAGATCGGTGTTAACGGTAAAGACGGCGCATCTGTTGTACTCAACGGTAAAGATGGCTCTATCGGCTTGACTGGTCCTAAGGGTGCTGACGGTAAAGATGGCGCAAGTGCTAAGATTTCCGTTAAAGACGGCGTTCCTGGTGTTGATGGCCAACCTGGTGATAAATTGACTCGTATCGTATACGAAGACAAAGATGGCAACACACATGAAGTTGCAACTCACGATGATGGCATGAAGTTCGCTGGTGACGACGGTCAAACTGATCCAACTAAAGTTATTAAGAAACATCTTAACAACGTAGTAGATATCGTTGGTGGTGCTGATAAAGCTAAATTGACTGATAACAACATCGGTGTAAATAACGACAATGGCAAATTGAAAGTTCAATTGTCTAAAGACCTTGATCTTACTAAAGATGGTTCCGTGAAAATTGGCGATACTAAAGTTAACTACGATGGCTTGACTATCACTGGTGGCCCATCTGTAACTAAGACTGGTATTAACGCTGGTGATAAGAAAATCACAGGTGTTAAAGCTGGTGAAAACGATACAGATGCAGTAAACGTTAAACAATTGAAAGATAAAGTTACAACTGTTGAATCTTCTGATGGCACTATCTCCGTAACTGATAAAAATGATCCTACATCTGCAACTTATGATGCAGCTAAAGGTCACCAATATGACATCAAGATCAATAACCAAGGTGTTGTAAACAACGCTCAACTTCCAGTGGTATACACTAAACAAGATGGCACTAAAGTTTACAAACAACCAGATGGTACTTTCAACACAGCTAAAGATGGTTCTGGTACTGTCGTAGCACCTAATGAAGTAATCGCTTCCATGAATAGTGCAGGTGACTCCACTACAGCTCCTACTAAGTTGAACAACATTGGTTCTTCCATCGCTGATAAAGCTGGTAATACATTCTTAGATAAGATTGATGCAGCAGCAGCTGACAACAATACTAAGAATGGTGCTGTAAACGTATCCGACCTTAAAAATGCTGCTGATGCAATCGGCAACAAAGGTTTGAATTTCGGTACACAATCTACTGGTGCTAATAGTGAAATCCATAAAAACTTGGGTGAAAAACTTGAAATCGTAGGCGAAGGCACTAAAGCTGATGACAACTACAGCGCATCCAACATCAAAACTATGACTAAAGATGGTAAAGTTGTAATCGGTCTTGATAAAGATCTTAACGGCTTGAACTCCATTGGCGTTCCTGGTAAAGATGGCGTAGCTGGTAAAGATGGTGTATCCATCTCCGGTAAAGACGGTGCTAACGGTATCGACGGTAAAGTTTCCATCGGTAAAGATGGTAAAGACGCTGTATCCATCGCTGGTAAAGATGGCGTAGGTCACATTGGCTTGACTGGCCCTAAAGGTGCTGATGGTAGCAACGGTAAATCTGTTGATATCTCCACTAACGATGGTAAACAAACATTAGTTAACCCAGAACCAGGTGCTGACAAATCTCAACGTATCGTTTACACTCCACAAGATAAAGATGGTAACCCTGTAAAAGATACTGATGGTAACCCAATCAAACGTGAAGTAGCAACTATGGATGATGGTTTGAAATTCACAGGTAACAACACTGGTACTGAAAACAAACATGCGTTGAATACGCTTGTTAAAGTTCAAGGTGAAGGTGTGACTGCGGCTCAATCCACTGCATTCCAATCCGCTGCTGGTAACATCAACGTAGTAGCTGATGGCAACGATACATTAACTGTTAAATTGAACAAAGACCTTAAAGGTATCAACTCCATCAAGAATAGCGATAATGGTCCTGCATTGAACTTCAACGCTGGTGACCTTTCCGTAACTGGTGGTAACCTCAACATGGGTGGTAACAAAATTACTAACCTTGGTAAAGGTACTAACGATACAGATGCGGTTAACTTGAAACAATTGAAAGATTCCCGTACAATCGTTAAATCTACTGATGGTTCCGTAGGTGTTCGTGAATCTGAAAGTGCTGATGGCGCTAAAGTATACGACTTGTCTACTGGTGCAAGCCCTCGTTTCGATGAGTTAACTGATGAAATCGGTCGTGTAGGTGCACAAGGCGCAGCTCTTGCAGCATTGAAACCTATCCAATACGATCCATTGGAACCAACTCAAATCATGGCTGGTTATGGTAACTACCGTGGTAACTCCGCTATTGCAATGGGCGTTGCTCATTACAAAAACGAGTCCACAATGATGCATGCTGGCTTAGCTTGGGCAGGCGGTTCCCGTCACATGATGGCAAACGCTGGTGTAACTTGGAAAGTTGGCAACCGTGATAGCGAAGCTGCTGTAGCAGATCGTTACCGCAAAGGCCCTATCAGCTCTGCTTATGCAATGCAACAAGAAATGGCTTCCGTTAAAGCACAAAACGCTGGATTAAAAACAGAAGTATCTGATTTGAAAGCTGAAAACGAACAAATGAAAGCTCAAATTGCTGCTATGATGGCAAAACTTGGTATGTAATCATTTGTGAGTGTAAGAACTGAATGAACAAAGGAAGGTATGCGCTACCTAGCGTAGCGCTTACCTCTCCCTATTGTTTATGAAAATAATGCTTTTAAATATGAACGTGAAACGCGTGAGAGATACTTTCACCATAATCTAACGATAGAAAAGAGGAATATAGAATGAAAAAATCTACATTACTTGCTTGTGCAGCGGCTCTTGTTATTTCTACAGGCGTTGTAGGTGCACAATCCGCTCCAACATATGACGATAATTTGATTTTACGTAATCCAGTATCTGCTCCAGCATTGGGCAATGTAGTATTGGTTCCAGTGGCTAGTCCACAAACAGTGTCTGCTGTTCATGACTATGTGAAAGCTTGGCAAAATGCGGAAATCAACATCGCAAAAGCTAAAGTAAAATACGAAAACCATGAACGTATGACTAAAGCTGAGAAAAAATGGTTACATTCCTATGACAAACACAACTATGCTGACTACTTCCGTACACATTCCATCGGTCGTGTACATGGTCAAGAAGTGTTCTTGAACTGGAATGGTGAAAACCGTAATAAAAACGAATACGAATACTTTGAAATGCCTAAATACAATAAAGAAGATGGCTTCACTAATAGCTATGGTTACAATGTATTGCGCGGCATGACAGATCGTATTAACGAAATCATCCAAAAACAAAAAGAAGTTGGCGGTCCTATGACTGACGACGAAGCACAAGCATTAGAAGATGCTATTTTGGATGTAATGGCTAAAGACCAAGAAAACGTTTCTAACGAAGAACTTCGTCACTACATGAACGAAACAATCTGGTTCGCAGCTAAACAAACAGTTAAAAATAAAGCAAGTGAAGAACCTACAGTTCAAGACGAACACACTGTAGATCTTCGCGAAGCAATCAATCGTCCAGCTAACCAAGAAACTAAAAAAGTAGACTTGCGCGCTGCGATTCAATAATAAGGTTTGTAAATTTAACTATAAATCATTAACACACTGAGAGCTCGGCATAAACGATATACAATGAATTAGGAAATGATGTGTGACGCACAGTGTATATAATGAACAACTACATATGGCCCTCATACGGCGATTGTTTGAGGGCCTTGCTGTTCCCTGGACCCCGACTAGGGCACACAATCCTTATGCGAAACGACGCCATCCGAAAGGATGGCGTTGTTTTTTTGCGTTTATGTATTGTTGCCCTTACTTACTTGGCTCAATAGCTGTACAAATATAAACAATTATAAAATAATAGACTGCTTATATTAACTACCTTTTTCTATGCATTTATGAAGAAACGCTTTATTACTATGTTTTATCTTCATCTAATTTAGAAAGTTTATATATTTTAGATGAAGATAAACTTGTATAAGATATACAAATATAATGTAAATATAAACTGATACGATCCATTTTATACTCTTATATATATAATGTATTATATTATATATAATACAATTATAAGAGAAACCCTTGTTCTATGCTGATGTGGAGATATTTTCTCATATCTAGAAAATTCAGTTTATCTTGTTTAGAAATATAAAATTTATTTTAATTATTTTAGGAATTTCTATTTACAATTAGTTTATAAATTGTTATCATATTAATATCTTAATGAATAGTATGTGAACGTGTGTCATAAACAATTCATGAAACAAAAAATGTATATAAGGCATTTAGTGTTTTCTTTATAAGAGAGAAAGGGGTTCATAGTTTCTATGAATAAGGTTTTTAAGGTCGTTTATAGCAAATCTAAAGGCTGCTACGTAGTAGTACCTGAAACTGCTAAAAATAATAACGGCAAGAAAAAAGTATTAGCTAGCGTATTGGCTGGCTTGGCACTTGTTGGTGGTGCAGTTGCTGGTAACCCAGCTCACGCAATAGTTAGCTCCGATGGCAGTATTAATACAGAAGGTAGCCGAATTGATATTCATGCTAATGCTAAACCTGCTAACAGTGTTGGCGTTAATTCTATCGTTGTAGGTTACCAAAATACTACAGTTAATGTAGGTGGCCATGATGGAAAGGTAGCTATTAGTGCTAAAAATACATCTACGAATAACGCAACTACTGCAGTAGGTAATAGAAATACAGCTACAGGCGGTGCTGCTACAGCTGTTGGTGCTGGTAATACTGCATCTGGCAATGGTTCTGTTGCTGTTGGTAATGTAAATAATGCTGATGCTAAAGCTGCCGTTGCTATTGGTACCTACAATAATGTTAATTACACCAAAGGCTCTTGGGAAACAACGCCTAAAAAAGCAGGTGAATATTCTACTGTAGTAGGTAATTACTCTAGTGCTACTGGTACTAGCGCTTCTGCTATGGGTGTATATACTAATGCTACTGGTGCAGGTTCTTTTGCTGCTGGTTACAACAATAATGCAAAGGGCCAAAACTCAGTTGCCATTGGTTCTGAAAATACATCCCACGTGGCAGACACTGTAACTTTGGGTCAATTTAATAATGCAAAAACAATGGGTGGTATCTCCATTGGTAAAAATAACTTGACTGACTCTGCAGATGGTAATCGCGGTGATGTAGAACGTAATAAAGAAAATTCCCAAATTGCTATCGGTCGTGATAATACAGCGACTAACTTAGATGCTATTGCAATTGGCCGTGATACACATGCTACAGGCTCTGGTGCAACAGCGTTAGGTGCTCGTGCTGATGCATCTGGTAACAACTCCATTGCTATCGGTCAAAGTGGTAAAACTTCTGATCGTGTTGTTGCATCTGGTGTAAACTCTATTGCTATCGGTATGCAATCTCAAGCAACTGGTGAATCTGCTATCGCTGAAGGTCCTGGCTCTCGTGCAGCTGGTAAATACGGTGTTGCATTAGGCCGTACATCTAAAGCAAATGCTGAGGCTGCAACTGCTTTGGGTAGTGCTGCAGAGGCGAACATTGCTAATGGTGTAGCTCTTGGTTCCTCTTCTATAACAACAACAGATAAAGGCGTTCTTGGTTACAACCCATCTGATTTACATAACCGTAAATACACTAACTTACAAGGCAATGTACAGAAAGCAACTACAGCTGCTGTATCCATCGGTAATGGCAGTACATTGACTCGTCAATTGACTGGTCTTGCTGCAGGTACTGCAGACACTGACGCTGTTAACGTAGCTCAATTGAAAAACGTTGGCGTTGCTGTAACTGGTAACACTGGTAAGAGTGACTTCTTAACTGATGGCGGTAAATTGAACGTAATCGGTACAGGTCGTGTATCTACTGTAGCGGCTCATGACGGTGCGAAAGACTCCAAAATCACTGTAGGTTTTGATGACAAAGGCATGGTGAAAGCTGGTAAAAACGTTACTGTTGATGAAAAAACAGTTGATGGTCGTACTACATACACAATTAACGCTGCTGATACTGCTGCTAAATATGACTTCTTAACAAATGCTACAGCTAACGGTGGTAAACTTGACGGTGAAGCAACACCTACAAAAGTTCAAAGCGGCACTACAGTTAACTACGCAGCTGGTAAGAACTTAACAGTTAAGCAAGATATTGAAACATCTCTTGGCCAACAAACATATACATATTCCTTGAATAAGGATCTTAAAGAAATTACATCCATCACTAACAATGGTGGTCCTACAATGCACTTTGGTGGTAACAACATCAGCATCACTGGCGGTAACCTAGATCTTGGTGATAATAACATCACTAACCTAAAATCTGGTGGCGATGTAGTGAATAACGCTGCTAACATTGGCGACGTAACTCGTATTTCCAAAGCTAATGACTTGCATGTGGCTCCTACAGCAGGCACTAATAACAATGTGGCTGAATATACTGTAGATGCTAACAAAAAGGTTACATTGACTTACCAAGATGGTAATGGTAAAACTGTTAATGGCCCTAAAGCAGTTATCGACTTGAGCGGTTTGAAAACTGGCGACATGAGCTCTTTCAATGTGAAATCTACTGCTACAGAAGGTAAAGTGGCACAAGGTTCTGCTGGCGTTCAAGAAATCCGTGACGGCAAAACTGTGGAAATGCAAGCCGGCAAAAACATGACCATTAAACAAACTAATAAAAATGGTAATGCAGCTGTTGAATTTGCATTGAACAAAGACATCGATTTGACTCCAGATGGGTCTATCAAAATCGGCGATACTAACATCACTGACAATGGTTTGACTATCAATAATGGTCCTTCCATTACAAAGACTGGCATCAACGCTGGTGATTTGAAGATTACTAATGTGAAAGCTGGCGTAAACGACAACGATGCAGTTAATGTTAGCCAATTGAAACAAGTTCGTGCTGACGAACGTCACATTAAACCTGGTGAATACGCAGTTGATAACAACGGCAAAGTAACAATGACTTACCTTGATGGTAACAACAAAGACGTTCCTAACGAAACGGCTGTTATCACAGGTATTGCTAAACAAGATCTTTCCAATATCAACAAGGGTGGCGAAACAGTCATCCAAAATCTTGCTAAAAAATCCATCGATATGGAAAATGGTAAGAATACAAAGGTTAGCAACCGTGAAATCAATGGCGTTAAAACTTTCAAAGTAGACGTTGAAGGTGATTTAAACGACATTACATCCATCACAAACAAAGCTGGCGATGGCAAGGTTGTATTCGGTGGTAACCAAACTGTTAACGTAGCAGGTGATCACAACATTAACTTGAATGCTAAAGTTGGTGACATCACTGGTTTAACTAACGTAACTTTGGATGCCCCTGACTTCGCTAAAAAAGGTCGTGCTGCTACTGAAGAACAATTGAACATTGTTAATAACAAGTTCAATAACACAGTTGGTTTGACTGGTAACACAGGCGCTACTGATCTTCAAAAATTGAACAAACAAGGCGGCTTGAGCTTTGGTGTAGTTGGTGCTAACAATGGTGAGTACATTAAAACAACTGCATCCGGTAGCAATGTAGTAGCTGACTTGTCCGACAACGCTAAAAACAAATTGAACAGCACTGTTGTAGTAGAAGGTAAAAATGCTGCGAAAGTAACAAGCAATGTAATTCAAAATGCAGATGGCAGCACAAAAACTGTATATACTGTAGATGTTAACAACGTAAAACCTACTGCAGCTTCTACTGAAAAAGTACAAGCTAAAGCAGACGTAGCTGGTTCTAGCGACAAAAACATCGCTAAAGTTGCACCTAAAGCTGGTGAAAACTTCGGTGATGCAGGCGCAACTTACGAAGTAAACGTATCCCGTAACGACGTAAAAGACGCAGCTCGTGAAGCAGTAACTGTAAATACTACAAACACAACTAACAACCCTATCACTGTTACACCTGTACAAGATGAAGCAAATCATAACACTACATACCAAGTAACATTCGATGGCAACAAAGCTGCTAAACAAATTCCTTTGACTTACAAAGCGAATGGCCAAAATGCTCAAACAGTTACATTGGATAAAGGTTTGAACTTCACAAACGGTAAAAATACAACAGCCTCTGTAGATGCTGAAGGCGTTGTTAAATACGATGTGAATAAAGATTTAGTTAATATCAATTCCATTTCCAATACTACAAATGGTCCAAAAATGGAATTTGGTCCTAACTCCATTAACATCACAAATGGCCCTATCAACATGGGTGACCAAAACATTACTAACCTTAAATCTGGTGGCGATGTAGTGAATAACGCTGCTAACATTGGCGACGTAACTCGTATTTCTAAAGCTAACGACTTGCACATTGCTCCTACAACATCTAATCGTCAAGGTGAAACTACTACATCTTACGCTTACGATGCAGCAAGCAAATCTGTAACATTGAAATATAACGATGGTAACGGTGCTAACCAATCTGGTACAGTGGCGAAAATCGACTTGTCCGGTTTGGCTGATCAAATCAAAGACGGTTATTCCTTCTCTACTGACGCTAAAGGTAATGTAGTTGGTAACCATGCTGTTACACCTGTAGCAAATGGTAAAACTGTTTCTTATGCAGCAGGTAAAAACTTAACTGTTGCTCAAAATATTGATAATGCAACTGGTGAACATACTTACACATATGCATTGTCCAATGATGTTGATTTAACACCAAATGGTTCCTTGAAAATTGGTGACACAATTCTCAACAATGGTGGTTTAACAATTACAGGCGGCCCATCCGTTACTAAGACTGGCATCAACGCTGGTAACTTGAACATTACTAATGTGAAAGCAGGCGTAAACGATACTGATGCAGTTAACGTTAAACAGTTGAAAGACTCCCGTACAGTAGTTACATCTAACGATAAATCCGTAACAGTTAATAAAACTGAAAACGGTAACCAAGTTACTTATGACTTGCATGTAGCTCCAGGTGCTGCACAATCCGTATGGAATGTGAAATCCACTGGTAATACAACTGCTGACTCCGAAGCAGCTGCAAAAACTATCACTGATGGTAAAACAGTTGAAATGGCAGCAGGCAAAAACTTGACTGTAAAACAAACTAGCAACGAAGACGGCGCTAAAGTTGAATACGGTTTAGCTGGTGACTTGACTAATATCAAGACTATTAAAAACGAAGGTCCTGCTACTTTCACAATCGGCGGCAACGAATTCAAATTCGATGGCGGCAATGTGAACATGGGCGATAATAACATCACTAACCTTAAATCTGGTGGCGATGTGATCAATAACGCAGCTAACATTGGCGACGTTAAACGTATCTCCAAAGCTAACGACATTCATATCAAAGACAAAACATACACAGTGAACGCTGATAAAACAGTTACATTGGAATATGTTGATGGCAATGATAATGCAGTGAACAAAACAGCTAAGATCGACTTGAGCAACTTGCCAACAGGCGATAAAGCTGCTGTTGAAAGCGTTGTTAAAAAATCTGCTGCTGCAGGCGACACTAACATCGCTGATATCACTGTAGCTGACGGCAAACAAACTGGTGATGCAAATGCTAAATACGAAGTAAATGTTTCCCGTAATGCTGTTAAAGATGCAGCTCGTGAAGCAGTGACTGTAAATACTACGAACACTACTAACAATCCAATCACTGTTACACCTGTTAAAGATGAAACAAACCATAACACAACTTATACAGTAACATTTGATGGCGATAAAGCTGCTAAACAAATTCCTTTAACATACAAAGCGAATGGCTCTAACGACCAAAAAGTTACATTGGATAAAGGTTTGAACTTCACTAATGGTTCCAACACAACAGCTTCTGTAGCTGCTGATGGCGTAGTTAAATACGATCTTAACAACAACGTAAACTTGACTCCATCTGGTTCCTTAACTATTGGCGACACTGTTGTTAATAACGGTGGCTTGACTATCTCTGGTGGCCCATCTGTTCTTAAAACTGGTATCAACGCTGGTAACTTGAACATCACCAATGTAAAAGCTGGTGTAAACGATACTGATGCAGTTAACGTTAAACAGTTGAAAGATTCTCGTACAGTAGTAACTTCCAACGATAATTCCGTAACAGTTAACAAAACTGAAAACGGTAACCAAGTTACTTACGACTTGCATGTAGCTCCAGGTGCTGCACAATCCGTATGGAATGTGAAATCCACTGGTAATACAACTGCTGATTCTGAAACTACTGCAAAAACTATCTCTGATGGTAAAACAGTTGAAATGTCAGCAGGTAAAAACTTGACTGTTAAACAAACTAGTAATAACGACGGCGCTAAAGTTGAATTCGACTTGGCTAACGATATCAAGATTGGTAACGATGGCAAAGACGGTAAAGATGGCGTTGACGGTAAAATCGGCGTAAATGGTAAAGATGGTTCTTCCGTTGTGATCAACGGTAAAGACGGCTCCATCGGCCTCAATGGTAAAGACGGTAAAGATGGTCTTACTATGAAAGGCGAAAAAGGTGCTGACGGTGTAACTCGTATTGTTTACGAAGATAAAAACAACAACAAACATGAAGTAGCTACATTAGATGATGGTTTACGCTTCGACGCTAACTCTGGTGGCGAAAAGAAAAATAAACTTGGCTCTAAAGTAACTGTAAAAGGTACTGGCGCTAAAGCTGATTCCGAATATGATTCCTCTAACATCAAAACTAGCATCACTCAAGGTGCTGATGGTAACAGCGAAATCAATATCGGTTTGGCTAAAGACTTGAACAACATCAACACAATTAAGAATGGTGGTAATGCTACTTTCACAATCGGCGGCAACGAATTCAAATTCGATGGCGGCAACGTGAACATGGGTGGCAACAACATCACTAACCTTAAATCTGGTGGCGATGTAATCGATAACGCAGCTAACATCGGCGATGTAAAACGTATTTCCAAAGCTAACGATTTACACATTGCACCAACTCAATCTGATCGTGCAGGTGAAACTACTACATCTTACTCTTATAATGCAGCAGATAAATCCGTTACATTGAAATACAACGATGGCAATGGCGCTAACCAAGCTAATACAATCGCGAAAATCGACTTGTCTGGTTTGGCAGATCAAATTAAAGACGGCTACTCCTTCTCCACAGATGCGAAAGGTAATGTAGTTGGTAACCACGCTGTAACAGCAGTAGGCAACGGTAAAACTGTATCCTACGCAGCAGGCGATAATTTGACAATTACTCAAAAAATCGATAATGCAACTGGTGAACAAACTTATACATATGCATTGTCTAATGACATCAAAGTTGGTAACGACGGTAAAGATGGTAAAGACGGTGTTGACGGTAAAATCGGCGTAAACGGTAAAGATGGTTCCGCTGTTGTAATCAACGGTAAAGATGGTTCCATCGGCTTGAATGGTAAAGACGGTAAAGATGGTCTTACTATGAAAGCTAAAGATGGTCAACCTGGTGTAAACGGTAAAGATGGTATCACTCGTATCGTATACGAAGATAACAGCAAGAATACACACGAAGTGGCTACATTGGATGATGGCATGAAATATGCTGGCGATGATGCACAAGGTGCTGATAAATCCAAAGTTATCGCTAAGAAATTGAACGAAACTATGGACGTTGTTGGTGGTGCAGATAAGTCCAAATTGACTGACAACAACATCGGCGTAAACAACGTAGATGGCAAATTGAAAGTTCAATTGTCCAAAGAAGTTAACTTGACTCCATCTGGTTCCTTAACAATTGGCGATACTAAGATCACTGACGGTGGTTTAGTAATCAACAATGGTCCATCCATTACTAAAGGTGGCATCAATGCTGGTGACTTGAACATCACTAACGTGAAAGCTGGCGTAAATGACACTGACGCAGTTAACGTAAAACAATTGAAATCCGCTAAGACAGAAGTTAAAGCTGGTGACAACGTAACAGTTGATAAAACAATTGGTGCTGATGGTCAAAACATTTACACAGTAAATGCAAAAGCAACTAACCTTGGCGATGCTGAACTTAACTACACAGCTAACGGCGGTGCTAAACAAAAAGTTAAATTGTCTGAAGGCTTGAACTTCGTTGACGGTAACTACACTAAAGCTTCCGTTGATGCAAACGGTGTTGTTAAATACGACGTAACACTTGGTAAAGTGAAAGACGGCGTTGACGGCAAACCAGGCGTAGATGGTGAAGATGGTATCGCAACAGTTAAAACTGTAGTAGATACAATCAACAACTCCGGTTGGAAAGGTGACGTTACTGGTAACACAGTAGGCGAACACAGTGCAACAATCGTAAAACCTGGCACAACTGTAAACTTCGGTGCAGGTAAAAACTTAACTGTTGAACAAATCGTTGATAAAGTAACTGGCAACCATACTTACAACTATGCATTGTCCGACGATATCAAAGTTGGTAATGACGGTAAAGATGGTAAACCAGGTGTTGACGGTAAGATCGGTGTAAACGGTAAAGACGGTTCTGCTGTTGTAATCAACGGTAAAGACGGCTCTATCGGCTTGAATGGTAAAGACGGTAAAGATGGTCTTACTTTCAAAGGTGCTAACGGTCAAGACGGTGTAGATGGTAAAAACGGTACTAACGGTATGACTCGTATCGTTTACGAAGATAGCAACAAGAACAAACACGAAGTTGCTACTACTGATGACGGCTTGAAATTCACTGGTAACAATGAAAGCGTTGTAAACAAAAATAAACTTAACTCCACAGTTAAAGTTAAAGGTGAAGGCGTTACTGAAGAGCAAGAAAAAACATTTGAATCTGCTGCAGGTAACATCGCTGTAACTGCTGATGGTAACGATACTTTGAACATTCGCTTGAATAAAAACATCAAAGGCATCGACTCCATCCAAACTAAGGAAATCCACTTAGGTACACCTGATAATTACACAACAATTAAGAAAGATGGGGACCGCATTAAATACGGCGACAAAACATTCGCTAACACTGACGATATCTGGACAATCCAAGCTAATGGCACAGATGTTCCAGCTAACGGCGGTAAAGTAAATGTTAAAGGTGCTGACGGTATCACAGTATCCAAATCTGCTAATGGCGAAATGACAATTAGCGGTTCTGGCCTTGGTACAATGAACAGCTTCAACGTTAAATCTTCTGGTAATACTACTGCTGATTCTGAAACAGCAGCTAAGAAAATTACTGATGGTAAAACTGTTGAATTCTCCGGCGGTAAAAACCTCACTGTAAAACAAACTAGCAACGAAAACGGTGCTAAAGTAGAATATGCATTGAGCAACAATGTAGATCTTACTAATAAAGGTTCCGTAACAATTGGCGATACTAAGATCACTGATGGTGGCTTAGTAATCAACAATGGCCCATCCGTAACTAAAGACGGCATCAATGCTGGTAATAAACAAATTACTAACGTTGAAGACGGTGTAAACGATACTGATGCGGTTAACGTACGTCAATTGAAAGCAGCTAAAACTAACCTTGTTGACGGTCAAAACACTAAAGTGACTGGCGACGGTTCTAAAGCTAACCCTTACAAAGTTAATGTTGAAGGCGATTTGAACAAAATCACTTCCATCACTAACAACGAAGGCGACGGCAAATTAGAATTCAAAGGTGACCAAGTAGTTAACGTAGCTGGCGACAACACAATCAAGCTTGATGGTAAAACTGGTGATATCACTGGCTTAACTAATAAAACTCTTGATTCTGCTGACTTCGCAACTAAAGGTCGTGCAGCAACTGAAGAACAATTGAAACTTGTTCAAGAAGAAGCAGCTAAAAAATCTACTGAAAAAGTACAAGCTAAAGCTGATGCTAATAACATCGCTAAAGTAGCTCCTAAAGCTGGCGATACATTCGGTGCAGCTGGTGCAACATACGAAGTATCTGTAGATAAAAATGACGTTAAAGATGCAGCTCGTGAAGCAGTTACTGTAACAGGTGACAACAAAGCGATCACTGTAGACGTTCAACCAAATGCTACTAACCATACAACTAACTACCAAGTTAACTTCAATGGTAATGAAGCAGCTAAGCAAATTCCATTGACTTATAAAGAAAATGGTGGCAACGCTAGAACAGTAATGTTATCTGACGGTTTAGACTTCTCTAATGGTGTAAATACTACTGCTCACACTGATGCAAACGGTAAAGTATCCTTCGACGTAAAAGGTGACCTCACTAACATCACTTCCATTTCCAATAACTCCAATGGTCCTAAAGTATCCTTCGGTGGCGATACTGTAAATATCACTGGTGGTAACCTCAACATGGGTGGTAACAAAATCACTAATGTTCAAAAAGGCACTAATGATACTGATGCAGTAAACGTTAAACAATTGAAAGATTCCCGTACTACATTGACATCTGATGATCATTCCGTAGTATTGAAGAAAACTGAATCTGCTGACGGTGGCTTGAACTATGACCTTTCTGTAAAAGGCGCAGTTGACCCTCGCGTTGATCAATTGAACGAAGAAATCGGTCGTGTAGGTGCACAAGGTGCAGCATTGTCCGCATTGAAACCTATGCAATACGATCCATTGGAACCAACTCAAATCATGGCTGGTTATGGTAACTACCGTGGTAACTCCGCGATTGCAGTGGGCGTAGCTCATTACAAAAACGAGTCCACAATGTTCCATGGCGGCTTGTCCTGGGCTGGCGGTTCTAGCCACATGATGGCAAACGCTGGTGTAACTTGGAAAGTTGGTAACAGAGATGCTGAAGCAGCTGTAGCAGACCGCTACCGCAAAGGCCCTATCAGCTCTGCATACGCAGTACAAACTGAAATGGCAGCAATGAAAGCTCAAAACGCCGGATTAAAAGGTGAAGTATCTGACTTGAAATATGAAAACGAACAAATTAAAGCTCAAAACGCTGGTCTACAAAGTGAAGTAGAAGTATTGAAAGCTCAAATGGCTGCAATGATGGCGAAAATGGGTATGTAATTTAGTTAGCAAATGGATACAACTGGTACGGGTTCCTTCGGGAGCCCTCAACCAGCACATTAATTCGACTATGAAAAGAGGAATAGATATGAAAAAATCTACAATGCTTGCTTTCACAGCGGCACTTTTAATGAGCGCAGCATCCATCACTGGTCACGCAGCAAGCGCACCAACATATGATGATAACTTGATCTTGCCTAACCCTGCATCCGCACCTGGTTTGAGCAATGTTGTATTGGTACCTGTGGCTAGCCCACAAGTAGTACAATCCCTTCATGATTACGTGAAAGCATGGGAAAATGCTGAACAAAAAATCGCTTTAGCAGAAGCTAAACGCAACAATCATGAACAATTGACTAAAGCTGATAAAAAATGGTTACATTCCAAAGATAAACATAACTATGCTGATTACTTCCGTACACATTCTTTAGGTCGTGTACATGGCTTTGAAACAGCTTTAAATTGGAACGGTGAAAACCGCAACAAAAACGAATACGAATACTTTGAAACACCTAAATACAATGAAAAAGATGGCTTCGTAAATAGCTATGGTTACAACGTATTGCGTGGCATGGTAGATCGTGTTAACGAAGTTGTACAAAAGCAAAAACAAGTAGGCGGTCCTATGAATGACGACGAAGCACAAGTATTAGAAGATGCAATCTTGGATATCCTTGCACAAGAGCAAGAACATGTATCTAACGAAGAACTTCGTCACTACATGAACGAAACAATTTGGTTCGCTGCTAAAGAAACAGTTAAAAATAAAGCAAGTGAAGAACCAACTGCTGCTGATGAGCACGTAGTAGACCTTCGCAAAGCTATTAACGAACCAATGGGTAGCAATGACTACAACAAAGTTGATTTGCGCAGTGCGATTCAACAATAAACAATATCTATAGTAATGTAGGTATTGTAGCCTTTTCTTCTCTCGTTAAAAGGCTTAGTTGATCTCTAATACATACTGATGATATATGATGTATCCCTTACATACACATATATCTAAAATGACACATTGGCCCTTATATTGAGTTTATGAGGGCCCTATACCCTGGACCCCCGACTAGGGAACACAAATCCTTATTAAACAACGCCATCTGGTTGGATGGCGTTGTTTTTATTTATAATAAATGGCGTTATTTTTATTTATAATAACTAAAAAAGAATATGGTAGCCTTATATAATATATATACTATTATAGGGTTAATATAATACGTGGAAATAAATATCCATATTGGTGAGGGTATAGACCAGGTACTAAAACAAGATTTATAAATTCCTGAAATAGTAAACTAACGATATATTAATCCAATAGCATAGTATTAGAATATTTATATAATTAATAAATACAATATATAGTATGATAAGTAAAGGAATATACCATATAAAGAGATATAGAAAAAAGTTTGTAAAATTTTAAAATTAGGGGTTGCGCCCCTCGGTTCTTTGTACTATAATAGCTATACAGTCGTTCGAAGCGACTGTTTATTAGTTAGCAAACACTAGATAAAATCTATGTTTGTTGATAATCGTTTTAGAATAAAAATGTAATTCCTGGTTTAAACAGAAATTACAAAATTCTAAAAAAGATTATAAAAAGGTGTTGACATGAAAGTGACAACATGTTATTATAATCTAGTCGCCAGTTGGTGAAACACTTTGAAAGAAAGTGCTTCAAAGCTAGATAAAATCTAGTTTAGCTGGTACAGATCTTTGAAAACTGAACAATGATAGGTAATCAATCATATGATTGAACATATGCCAGAGTGCGGGTTTTGACAAAGTCAAAACCAACCATAATTCAAAGTTACTTAAATGTAACGACAA
>ERZ1699236.148-NODE-148-length-22689-cov-3.577919_pt1 | contig 22689 bp, 27 predicted proteins | sample MGYA00581538_ERZ1699236 | MGnify/ENA primary metagenome ERZ1699236 (study PRJEB42319, sample SAMD00040336) | human oral metagenome | material: saliva | host: Homo sapiens | study: EMG produced TPA metagenomics assembly of PRJDB4115 data set (Metgenomic analysis of... | reverse complement strand
CAATAGTACCCTCATTACGACCATAAGTTTCTGACAAGTTGTTTAAAACTTGCTGAACAGTTTTTACGTCAAAGCCAAGTAAATCATCTGTTTGATTATCCCAAAGCGGCGATACAACATTACCCTTAACGTCTAACAAACAACGAATCAAACCACTGCGCAAGAAGGTAATTTTTTCAGCTCGTAAATCGTCATAAAGCGCATAATCACCACGACCAATTTCATTAAACACCGTCAATAACTCGTCAATCATCACACGAACATCGAAAAAGTCTTGCATCAAGCACAATTGTACAGCCGCACGCAACGGTCCGTAGTCCACATAAACATTTTTAAGAACATCTTTTGGCGGTAAGTTGTCTAAAGCAATCTCTAAGCCTGTCGTATAAAAGGCTGGTTTTTTATCCGTTACGATTAATGGCTGACCATGCCAATAATCAATAGGTGATTTTTGAGAGTCAACATGAAACGTATCTTTTTTAGCTATCGTTGTATCTAGAACATCGTCCTCAGATACTACTTGAAGTAATGGCTCTACATAAAAGGTGTTTTTCTTAGGAATTTCCATAGGTAACACATCAGACGAGTCTACGTAAAAAGTATCTTTTTTAGATACGTCTAAACGAGATGGTTTAATCGTATCTTCTTTAAAAGTCATATCAAACAACGGAACTGATTTTTCCACAGCATAATCTTCTAACTGTTCACGTGATGGCAGTTCTCTAAATTCATTATTGTCCGCAGGCCACGTAGGTCCAATTTCATCAACAACCGCTTCAGAATCTATAAGATCCGACACCGATTGTTTCACATAACTTATCACAGGTTCACCATCTATCATAGGTTTGACAAAATCTTCCACAGCCACTTCAGACAATAACGCTTCTGAATAATATAAACTATTCGATTGATGTTCTTCCGACGTACTAGCAATCGCCTCACTCAATTCAACAATTTCTGCATGAATAGAATCTAGCGTATCAATAGTGTCATTTGTTAATTCAGACGATGCTACTTTTAAGCTCACCAAAGATTCATCTAACAAAGATGTTGTCTGTTCAAAAGGCATCATTTCAGACGAAACACCATCAGCAATCGCATCATCTTTAGCACTCGTTAACACATTAGGCATCAACAATTCTTCGTTAAGTTCATCCAATACCACAGACGACAATGATACATCTGAAAACAAATCTAAAGATACGCCCTTAAAATCAAGCATATGGACAAGAAACTTTTCAAACATCACTTTATAACTAGCTACACGTCTTTCTTTTGACAATTCATCCAATGTAACCTGTCTATCGACAACGTCGTCCAAATAATGTAACCAATCACCAATAACGTTTAATAGTTGCCCATCAATCGTTTCTGATCCAAAAGTGCCTTGCTCAATTTTTGCCAAGGTTGTTAACGACGTATGAACCAAAAGCAAAGCATCAAAGGGACGAATCAAATCAAAAAGCGAATTTTGATAAGTCTTCGAGCCACCAACGATCATGCCATAATGATGACCAACTAAAGCTTCAGGTAGAGCAAAAACCGAAAAACCCTTGTCCACATAACGCTCTTGCAAACGATTAAACACCGCTTTATCAGGAATTTTAGATGTATCTAACTCTTCTAAAAAGTCCCAAATATCGTTCGTTTTTGAACGTAATACCGTAGGAATATCTTTTTCAAAAATTTCTAAAGCCGCTAAAAAAACACGTCGCAAATCGCTATCCGAGCACGTTTCCTCAAAGAGTTCTGACGGTTCATAAGACCCATCTATCAAAACAACAAACGCGTCTTTTAAACAACCAACTAATTTTCGATAATCAACCAAAACGCTATCACGATCGTCTTTTAAAGGTACGCGGTCATAAGCAGCTTGCAAGCGTCCTAAAACCGTATCAGGCCAATCAATAAACGCTACTTTTGCGTCCTCTTTTAGTCGTTTTGGACGAACATAAGCCATGTCACCAAGCACATAACACACTTCAAATTTCTTAGAATTTTGCGTTGGGCGACCAACCAATAAATGCATATAATCCATAATATGAGTTACCTTTACAAATTTGTTTCCTTTATTATAGCAAAAGTAACGTGAGAAAACCAACAAAAAAGCGATGTCTAATATGGAACATCACTTTTCCTGAAAGAATTACAATCATAACATATTCATGAACAATATACTAACGAGCTAGCACAACTAAGCCATATTTCATGGCTCATTTATATCTTAACAAATTGATAACAACTTGTCAAGAAATTTATCAAAAAAACGACGCCCATCTCAGACATCGCTTTAACTGAAAGGCGTACAATCGTGAACGAAAAACGATTATACTAATGAAAAAAATAAGAAAATTAACACAAAGCCGTATCTCACGGCTCATTTATAGTTTAACAAATCACTACTGATTTGTCAATAAGTTTTTTAGCTGACGCCAAAAAACCATTTTTTGCGGGATGGCGGACGTTAACGTCCGCCCCCGGAACCCATGGTTTGTTTTTTGGAAAACGCTAGCGCGTGAATTGAGCGCTAGTAGAACATCGTGTTATAATAGAAAAAAATAGAAAGGTAAACGCATGAACGAACAGAAAGACACTATTAAAAAATTACAATTAGACGACTTGCTAGATGAGACCGATTATATTGTCACTGACGAAGAAGATAAACAAGCTTTTAAAAATCGTGGTTTTATTGAAATTAAAAAAACCAAATTCGTTAACAGTAACGATCCCGACAACATCTTAGTCGAACGTCCTGGGAACATCAATGCCGTACATTTTGACATCCTGGGTTGGCATTATGCTGGACGCACGGAACTAGACGAAAGCGGAACACAAACACATTTCTATGCCAAAATTGTCTAAACTATTCTACTATATCGCGCTCTACCCAAGTGCGTTGATTAAAAACAAGCGTATGGATTAAAATCCACCATTAACACTATAATAAAGCAACACTCGTTGCTTTATTATAGTGTTTTTTTATCCGTTTTAACTAACGTTAAAACGGCTCTTTTTTGCGGGCTGGCAGGCTAACGCCTGCCCCCGTGCCCATTGTTTGTGTTGTGGAGGACGGCTTAGCTGTCCGCAATCGTACACAACTAATTATTTAAAACCAACTCGACGAAAGGATAACACCCTATGAACCAACTATTACAACAACTTGCCAAGACTCTTAAAATTCCAACAGACGCTTTACAATCTGTCCTAAACAACTATCCAAAACTTCGTCAAGAATACGTTATTTACAGCTCGTTAGGTACTGTCAGAAACACTATGCTTCTTGTTATCGCATTTAGTGTCTTTCTTGCATGGCTAACAACAGATACCGATGACAATGGCGATCTTTTAGACAGCAGTCTCAAAATGCTCAAAATCGAAATGCTAACATTCCTCACAGCTACCGTTATTGCCGTTGTTTTAAGTGTACTTATGACAATTCTAGCCCCAGATATCGCCATTATTAAAGAAATCATCAACCGTTAATCGAAAGGATAATCCCATGCTAACAACTCAACAAATCGATATTTTCAATCAACATTTTCAACTCGTTGAAACAGCAACCAAAATCAACAAATACGTTTACGACATTAATGCTGAACAACTTAATAAACTAACAGAACCTAACGATATTAGTTACCTTCACGGTACCGTTGTTGAATCTTACGTCGACGAAAGTAACGGTTACATTATTGTGTGGAAAGAGACGCAAAAAGCTATTACTGACGTTTCTGAAATTAGCGATCTCGTTAATTTTATCAAAAACGATATGTCTAAAGCTATCGACGACAATACAGTTCTTGAAGGCTTTTAAGAAAGGATAAACACTTATGAACAATTTTCCAGGCATCCCTAACGCAACAATCTACGAGCATTCCAAAGGCGCCCCAAAAACGCCACCACAACATCCTATTACGGCTACCGTCTACGGACATGCCACAGGCATTAATGCTACAGTTTATGGACGTGCTACAAGCGCCCCTAAAAAGCCATCACAACAGCCTATTAACGTTACCGTTTATATGCCAAACTTTACCAATGAGAAGATAAACACTTATCAATAACCACCCACTAAAGTGGGTGGTTTGCTTGCCTCATGTGAATTAATCAAGCTATTCGCGATTGGTTTCCTAAAGATATTAAGACCCTTGCTGAAACTCACGACTACTCTTACAGTTGTAGTTTCGAAACGAACGGCTATCCCTATAAAGAACATCAAAAACAAAGGAAAAAAATAACAAATGACCGAACAAGAACCGAAAAAATATGAATTTTACCCTAAAGACTCTATCGTTTATGATAATCACCGACTCTATCGCATCAGAGCTCTCAGAGATTTTGCAAACGTCAAAAAAGGCGACCTTGGTGGTTATATCGAAAACGAAAGAAACCTGTCCCAATTCGGCAACGCTTGGGTTTATGATGACGCCAAAGTTTACTACTATGCGTCTGTTGCAGGCGACGCCAAAGTTTCTGGAACTGCCGATATTGCTTACCAGGCCGCTGTTTATGACAATGCACGTGTTTCTGGTGACGCCTTAGTTTCTGGGCATGCCTATGTCTATGGAAACGCTATTGTTAAAGATGACGCCACTGTCGATAACCACGCCTTTGTTTATGGCGATGCCATTATTTCAGGAAATGGTAAAGTCGTCGAGGACGCTAGAGTCCACGGCAAGGTCAAAGTCCGTAACAATATCAAAGTCTGTGGTAGCATCGATATCGACGAAGACATCACCATCGGTGATCCTGAAATTAGACGTAGCAATGATCCGTTTGATAGATTACATTGCATCTAATAACTCAAAACAATTAACAAAGGAAAAAATACAATAACAACTAAAAAATATAAATTACTCCCTGACGACAGACATACTAAAATTTATCAATGAAAGGAACAACAAACATGAACTGGACACACACTCGCGACATCCGCAACTGGTTTCCCAAAGACATCGAAACCTTTGCTAAAGGCCACGGCTATTCTTACAGTCACACCTTTGAAACCAACTGTCGTCCTTACAAAGAACATTTTGTCTTTGAAGCCCCAGGAAAGACTGTTGAACTTCGCACAGCTACAGATGAATCCATGCTAGGTCACGTCACAATCACCAAAGAAATTCTTTGGAATCATCCCCTTGCCACAAGCACCTACGTCACAACGGAACTTGAACTACCGTTGTCATTAACGCCTGAACGCTTCTTCGCGTTTATTGACGAACAACTTATTGATCTCTTAGAACGCATCTGCTCATAAATTAGAAAGGATAACAAATATGAACAACACACCACGTTGGGAAAGTCACGTTAACATTCTCAAATACTTCCCTGATAACATTAGCGTCTTTGCTGAAGCACATGGCTACCAATATGATGCCGAACAATTTATGTATCACCAACGCATCATCCTTAAAGCCTCAGATCACTACATTGAATGTCATAGAGCTAAAAATTCATCCCATTTAGGATATGTCACTGTTACTAAAAAACTCCCTTGGAACAGCCCACTCGTCAGAAACGCACACATTGCTCTTGACTTTGACTTGCCATCAGCATTAAAACCTGAACAATTCTTCCCATTTGTTAACGAACAAGTCATCAAACAATTAGAAAACATTCAGTTATGACCAATCTTAAACAAAAACTTCTTCAAGAAGGCTTTGTCACACAACTCAATGGCAATCAACTTGATTTTTACCATAATAAATACAGAACAACAATCAAGAATCCAAAAAACATCCCTTTTGAAACACTCGTTGCTCTTTTAAAAACTATTCAAAAGCTAGATGAAAATAACATAAACATTATTATCGATGACAAACAATCTGTTTCCATACAAAACAAATCAGATAACTATCCAACAACTGTAGACAACCTACAAGAAACTCTTGTAAACATCTACGAAACGCACATCAGAAAGGAAAACTAACTTATGAAAAACGAACTACTCACTATTGCTAACATCTTTGGCTGGTCAGCTGATGACATCCAACTTAACGAACAGCTTGACTACTACAAAAACCTCATCAAAGAAGACAGTAAAGCTATCGCCGACAATCGTCTCTTTTTAAGAAACTATTCAACCACATCTGAAATCATGTCTTACTTTGTCGATTTAATGCACCAAGCTGACCATTTCCTAGATACAAATACACCTTTCATTATTATTAATACAGACAAACACATCGCTCACAAAGACTTTAAAGACATGGCTAACTATTGGAATCGCGTCAAAAATCGCATCAACGATGATACAGCGTTTCACGTCGCCTTTGAAAGTACACGCTATCACTATGAGCTATTCACACTAGTTTAATCAGAAAGGCTATTCCATGCTACCAACCTTAGACTATAGAGACTATATTATCACCATTATCGTCATTCTTTTCCTTCTCTCATTCTTTATAAATACTTACCAATATCAAAAAAAACACAAGAATAAAGAAAACCGTCATGCAGGTGGTCAATATGCGGTCAATATGCTTTTTAGCTTTATCTGCCTTTTCATCCCAACCTATCTTCTTTATACCGAACCGCCTAAAGCTCGCTTTGTCACAATTGAAACCGTTAAAACAAGCAACTATAAAACAGTCTATAAAAACAACCAAAGAATCAACATCAACATCAAAGATGCAAATGGCTATGACATCACATTACCTGGATTTTCCCAATTGGTCACCATTTCAGCCAAAAGCATCGACCCTAACGCATCCATCACCAAAGATTTCATCTTCACCAAAAATGGTGCCGAAGGTCATAGTGAACGCTTAACAGAAACCGTTGTGGCGAAAGATAGCCCTCTTAAGAAAAACGATCCTACAGGAAGCGAACAAATTGAACGCATTGAATTTGCTAAACGCACTTATCGTTTTAAACTTTGGAACTATTCAGTCACAAGAACTGAAAACATCGCGCGTGTGACAATATCTTATCAACCTGATCCTCAAAAAACTGAAAAAGAAAAAGCCCATCAAGAAATCAAAAACCTCATGGACAACTAGAAAGGAAACACCCTATGTCTCTCAAAGACTTTTTAAAAACCGACCATGTTGACTTAAATAAGAGCCCCATGTTCAGACAACTAATCCAAAACCTTAAAAAAGGAAAAAAACCTAAAAAGGACGCTTAATCTCATGTCATTTACTTTTAAAAACTCTGTCAACCAACCTGTCACAGCTGACCTTAAAACTGACCGCTACATCAACGACAACCTCGCCATCCTAGTCTTTGAAGCCGAACCTGAGGAATACGACGATGGTTACTACTGCGACCTCACTACCAACTTCAGTGAAACGCTTGAAAGCCCTGATATGTTCTATCTAGACACCAATAATGCTCCTGCCAACCTCATTTATGTCCTTGAAAAAGACGAACTCTTTACTTATACAGGACGCATTCGCCCAAGTGGTTTTTGCAACTATCCTATTTGCCAATTGACCGAAAAAGGCAAAGCTCTTTTCAAGCTTTAAGACGCTCATTCCGTCTTAAAGTTATTTTTTTTATCTTCTATTACGAAAGGAAACAATTTTTATGAAACCTCTACTTATCGCTCTTGCTGAACGTATCGGCTGGTCAAAAACAGATATCGACCTAGACCTTCTACTCACCTACTACCGTGAAAAACTCATGGGTGACGACAACGCCACCAATACACGCCAACAACTAAATAGAAGCAATCCTGCCACACAAGTCCTTCGCCATTTTGTCGACCTTCGTTATAAAATGGAACGCGCTATCGACCGTAACAAAAATGTTATTATCCTTGACACAAAACTTCCTGCAGACACTGCCTTTAGTGACCTTGAAAGCCTCGCTGACTTTTGGCACAAACAAAAAGAACGTTTTCAAAACGATAACGACCTCGCCAAAGCCATGACTAATGCTGTCTTCTACTATAAACTCGTAGAACTCTTCTAAAAAAGGAAACCCCTATGACCTCACAACAGACCATCGATGATCTCCAATACCAAAAAACACAACTCATTAAACAAATCCATGAAGCGGAACTTCAACTGACAAGTCTTGATACACAAATCAAAACCTTAGAACAAGTCACCAAAGAAAGCCCACAAATCCAAACTTTTGTAGACCAACACTTTGGTTTAAGCTATCACAACAATCGTTTTTGCTACCATCCTATCCTCAACCCATTCTACTTTAATAACTATTCTTATCCGTCAAAAGCTAAATCGCTTGACAAAGCCATTAGCGATATGGAACGCTACATCACCATTATTGACGTCTTAGGTCAATCAGAAATCTGCAAATCAACAGGCCTCAGAGGTGACGTCCACGACGAACTTGATTGGGATAAAGACGATACCACCTTCGATTTTCGTCTCAATCCAGACGGCAACATTACCCTTCACGCGCAAACCTTTGACGATTGGATCAATCATACCAAACAACGTGGCAATGTCACCGTCAGCTACGGTTACCCTGACGACCCAGACCCACTAACCATTCTTTTTGATACCGAAGCAACCGTCGATAATCCAGAAGACTTGCCACAACTCTTCATTGATTTGACGAATGAACTAAATAGCGTTAAAGAAAAAGAAAAAACCTGTTAGAATAAAGGAAACAACACATGAAAAAATACGAACTTGACACCTCTAGAAAAATCTTCCTCGGAAACAGCCAACGCCTCTACTTCGTCTATCGTATCAGAGCCCTTAAAAACTTTGCTGACGTTAGAGCAGGAGACTATGGCGGTTATGTCGCCTCAGAAGATAACCTTAGTCAATACGGTAACTGTTGGATTTATCACGAAGCCAAAGTCGTGGACAATGCTACCGTCAAAGACAACGCTATCGTTAGACATAAAGCTACCGTTAAAGGCAGCGCCATCATCGAAGAACAGGCTACCGTCCAAGATCACGCCACTGTTTCAAGAGACGCCACTGTTTCAGGAAAAGCTCTCATCACAGATGACGCTATTTGTAGTGGAAACGCAACCGTTTCAGGACATGCTAGACTTCTTGAAAACGCCTTCGTTTCAGAACATGCTACCGTGACAGGCCATGCTACCATAACAGACAATGCCCAAATTTTCGACCACGCAACAGTCACAAATGACGCCTTTATTATGGATCATGCTAGAGTTTACGGAAACTCCCTTGTTAAAAATAGCGCTTATGTAAAAGACTATGCCCTTGTTAGTGGCAACGCAATCATCATAAATAATAGCTTTCTCTCAGGTAGAGCGCACATCACAGGCGACGCTATCGTTGCAGATATAGCTGACTACGACGTTTTCAGAAATAACTGGTCAAGCGGTCGCTACTTCACCTATACAAAATCAAATAAAATGTGGAAAGTCGGCTGTTTTTACGGCACAGGTGACGAACTCATCAAAAAAGCTTATGCCGATAGCGAAACATCAGGAAAAAATTACGAAAAATATGTAAAATTTGTAGAAAACAACTAAAAAGAAAAGGAAACATATCATATGAAAAAATACACCCTAATTGGTACTGGAAAATATATCAATGTCGATGATTACAGCAAAAAAGATTACTTCGTCTACCAAATCAAAGCTCTCAAAGATTTCTCTGATGTTAAAGCAGGTGACCTCGGTGGTTACGTTGCCTCTGAAGACAATCTTAGTCAAGAAGGCAACTGTTGGATTTATGATGACGCCATGGTCATTCATGACGCCTGTCTCACAGGTGATGCTATCGCTAAAGACAAGGCTGTCATTCGTGACAAAGCTATCGTTAGTCAACACGCTACTATTGCTAAAAACGCTGTCATTCAAGATAAAGCCAACGTTTCAAAATCAGCCATCGTCACTGATGATGCCACTATCCAAGGTCACGCTACCATCGACACCCATGGCGTTATTACTGGTAATGCCTTTATCGCCGATTACGCAGGTATCTACGGTCAGGCATCTGTTAAAAATGCCAGCGTCTACGATTATGCCCGCATCTGCAAGGAAGCCACTATTCTTGACGATGCCCACGTCTACGGGCGTGCCAACGTCTATGACAAAGCTATTGTCAAAGGCGACACTGACGTTTCAGGGAATGCTGAAATTGTAGGAAACGCTACAATCTCATCTAACCAAGACTATATCGTCTTTAAAAACAACTGGTCAAGTGGACGCTACTTTACCTATACCCACTCTAATGCCATGTGGAAGGTCGGGTGCTTCTATGGAACTGGTAGTGAACTCATCAAAAAGGCCTATAGAGACAGTGAACTTTCAGGTAAGAATTATGAAGCCTATGTCAACCTCGTCAAAAACCTCCTTCTTCCACCCAAGAAGAAATATGAACTGGTCGAAGACGATACCATTAACTTTAACGGACGCAAACTTTTCCGCATCCGTGCCCTCATCGACCTTCCTCTTGTCAAACCAGGCGAATTAGGTGGCTACATTGAATCTGAAAATAACCTCAGTCAAGAAGACACCTGTTGGGTTTATGGAGACGCCATGGTCATAGACGATGCCAAAGTTACAGACAACGCCCAAGTCATGCACCACGCGACCATTCAAGATCAAGCCATCGTTTCAGGAAACGCCAAAATCACCAATCACGCTATCATTAAAGACCAAGCCTACATTTCAGGCAACGCCTCTGTTGGTCAAAATGCGACCATCTCAAGACAAGCTAGGGTTGACCAACGAGCAAGCGTTAATGGCTACGCCAAGGTCACTGACCAAGCGCTTGTAACTAACCATGCATCGGTTAACGGTACCGCGCGCATTGAACAAGAAGCCGTTATCGAAGATCATGCGTTCGTTACAGGTAATGCTATGGTAAACGGAAAGGCCCACATTAAAGAACAAGCTATTTTAAACGGCGCTGTCTTTGTCAAAAATAATGCTCGTGTTTCTGGCGGTGCCCAACTATCAGGAAACGTTACCGTTTACGATGGCGCCCTCGTTTCTGGATGCGTCATCCTTAAAGGCAATGAAGCCATTCGAAACCACGCCGTTGTCGCTAAACCAACGGATATTTTCCACACAACTATCAATGACCGATCTATCACTTACACCAAAAACAACGACAATTGGCATACCAAAATCTTTGATGGGTCGACTAAAGAATTCTTAGCGTCCGCTAAAACAGCTGAACAAAAACGTCTTTATAAACTACTTATTGCACTAGCTAAGGAAGGAACAACCCAATGTTAAAAAAATATGAACTCACCAATCCCATCATTCACGAAGACCAAAAACTCTATCAAATTAAAGCCTTAAGAAGTTTTTCTGACGTTAAAGAAGGCAACCTCGGAGGCTACGTCATGTCCGAAGAAAACCTCAGCCACGAAGGCAACTGTTGGATTTACGACAGCGCTGCCAGCCTTGACCACGCGCAAGTTCGTGATGACGCCACACTTGCAGGCGAAGCAACGCTAAGTCACTACGCTATCCTTCAAGACAAGGCTGTTCTTTGTGACAATTGTACCGCCAGAGGACATGCTATTATTAAAAATAATGCCGTTGTCTCTGGAAATGTCGACATTTGTGACCATGCCATTGTTTCAAAACGTGCTGTCATCATTGATGACGTCATTATTCGTGACCGAGCCATCGTTACCGATGACGCTGTTATTGAAGATAGTGCGGTTATCTCAGGAAACGCCCAAATCAAAGACCACGCTTTCATTAGCGGTTGCGCACAAGTCACAGATAATGCTATTGTTGAAGACAAGGTCACCATCACAAACGGTACCCATATCGATGGCTACGCCCATCTGTCAGGCAGCTATACCTTCTATGATTCCAAAGGTATCTTTGTCTTTAAAACCCACTGGCTACCTAAAAATCACTACTTTACCTACACGACGCACAATCACAAATGGCGCTTCAAAGATTTTTATGGCACAACAAATGACCTCTTAGATGCTATCACCTCACCAAAATCTCGTCAATATATGCAGCACTACATCCAATTCGTTGAAACCCTTCAAGAACCTCTTCAAAAATACGAATTAGCCAGAGAACAGTCGATTACCTTTGAAAACCGTCTCCTTTACCGTATTCGTGCGCTTAAGAATTTTGCCAACATTAAAAAAGGTGACCTCGGAGGCTTTGTCGCATCGACCGACAACCTTAGTCAAGAGGGCATTTGTTGGATTTATAATGACGCCAAAGTCATGGACGACGCAAGGGTCTCTAATGACGCTAGTGTCACAGATGACGCTATTGTCAAAGATTTCGCTCAAGTCAAGGACAAAGCTACCGTCAGTAATAACAGTATCGTCTCAGACAACGCCATCATCTCAGATGACGCAACCATCTACGACACGGCACGTGTGTCAGACCATGCCACAGTCTATGAATCAGCTCTGGTTTGTGATAAAGCCCACATCTCTGACCAAGCTGAAGTCTATGGTGACAGCTTAGTTAGCGGTTCTACGCGTGTCTTTAATAACGCAGAGGTTTTTGGGCGTGCCCGTATTAACGATAAGGTCACGCTTTCAGGCCATGCTAAAGTCTATGGCAACGCCATGCTTAATGACAACGTACAAGTCACAGACTACGCCAAAGTCTATGATGACGCCTACCTTAACGATCGTGTATGTGCCAGAAGCTTTGCTAATGTCTACGGTAAGGCTAAACTCTACAACAACGTCCTTATCACAAACAGTGTTCATATCTTTGGAAAAACCAAACTTGAAGGCTCTCTACATCTTATCAATGACGCTATTATTAGTGAGTCTAACGACGTCTTTAGCTTTAATGATGTCACACAAAAGCGCTATTTGACCTACACCGTATCTAACCAAACCTGGGTCGCTGATACAGGCGTCATTGGTAATCACCAAGACCTCTTAAATAGCGCTACTACAGACAAAGCCAAATCTATCTACCAACATTACATTGCAATTATAGAAAGCACAAACTCATGAAATATGAATTAGATGAAAGTACAGCTACCTACTTTGAAACGCCTACCCAAAGTCGTACCCTTTGTCGCATCAAGGCCTTAAAAGACTTCGCTGACGTTAAAGCAGGCGACCTCGGAGGCTTCATCGAAGATTACAGAAACCTTAGCCATGACGGCAATTGCTGGATCTATGACAATGCTAAAGTCATGGGTTCAGCTAGCGTTAAAGGTGATGCTAAAATTAAAAACGAAGCCATTGTCAGCCAAAAAGCTACCGTCTATGATGGAGCCATTGTCAAAGACCATGCAACTGTTTCAGGCGGCGCTACGGTTCATGTTATGGCCCTTATCTCAGAAAACGCTACTATTGACCGTGCAGCTATCTGCTCAGGCAATGCTCATATCAAAGGACATGCACACATCACTGAACAAGCACACGTCGCAGATGAGGCACGTATTGAAGGAAAAGCAACCATTTCAGGACATGCAAAACTCGAAGATTCCGTTCGTATCAAAGACAAGGCTATCGTCACCGAACACGCTAATCTTAAAGGACGTGCCACTATCCAAGACAAGGCTGAAATCAAAGGCTACGCTATCATTGGCGGTAACACAACCGTTAAAGGAAACGTCACCATTGACGGCTCTACAATCATCACAAGTGATGCTGTCATAGCTTCTGACTATGACTACATGGTCATCAAAAACATTTATGGTGAGACCATGGCTTATACCGCCTCTAACAAACTCTGGAATGTCAACTACTTTAACCGAACAAGTAAAGACCTTATCGCAAAAGGCTATGAAGAAAGCCAGGCTAAAGGTCAAATCTACGAACAATGCGTCGCCTTTGTCGAAAACCAATTCAAGACCCAAGAACGAGAAAATCCTAAATATGAATTGCTCTCCGACGATACGGTAACGGTCAATAACGTCACTCTTCGACGCATCCGTGCCCTAAAAGATTTTGGCACCATTAAAAAAGGCACCCTTGGCGGTTACATCGAAAGTGACAACAACCTCAGTCACAGCGGAACCGCTTGGGTTCACGATACCGCCAAAGTTTTTGGTGATGCCCTTGTTACCGATGACGCACAAATCCATGGAGACACCATTATTAAAGATAAGGCTCTCGTTGAAAATGACGCCTTTGTTACAAACAACGCTATTATCCAAGATCATGCTAGCGTTTCAGATAGCGCTATTGTTCGAGATAATGCAAAAATCTATAACAATGCATCTGTTTATGGCAATGCCCTCATCCAAAACAAGACTAGCATTTCAGGAAATGCCCAAATCTATGAACATGCTGCTATTACAGGGACTAGTCAAATCACAGACAACGCCCTTGTCTACGGTAAAGCTACTCTACGTGGAAACGTTATTGTCACAGGTAATGCTCAAATTAAAGACGACGCTAATCTCTATGACCACGTCCGCATCAGTGAACACGCCCACATTTATCGTGACGCGACACTTCGTAACAAAGTCCATGTTTCTGGTTTTGCCCACGTCACAACAAGTCTTGATGGCAATGAAACCATCACAGGTGACGCCATTGTCGATTCTCCAAACGACATCTTTTGCGTCAAATCAAACGATGCTGACGACAATAGCCATTTCCCAGAAAACAAATATATCACCTATACCAAATCCAACAACATGTGGTATCACAACAAGTTTTATGGCAATTCTAGAGAATTCCTTCGCTCCGCTAAAACCAGCGACCAAAGACGCTTTTATAAACAACTACTTAAACTTGTCGGTAAACACCCATTATTCCTATAAGAAAGGAAACCTATGAAAAAATTTGAACTCGATTATTCGTCCTCAACAACATATCAAGGACGTACCCTTTATCGCATCAAGGCCTTGATGACCTTTACAACAACATCAGGCGAAATCATCCATAAAGGCGACCTCGGTGGTTACGTTCAATCTGAAAAAAACCTTGACCAAAACGGTAACTCTTGGATTTTTAAAGGCGCCATCGCTATGGATAACGCTCATGTCTTAAATGACGCCCAGCTCCACAATGACGCCCTCATCAAAGACAAGGCTGTCATTGAAAACAAAGCCTCAGCCCACAATAACGTTAAGATCACAGGAAACGCACATGTTTCTGAAGAAGCGGCTATCACACGTAATGCCCAAATTACAGGTCACGCTACTGTTCGTGGAGAAGCCTTTGTCACAGGCGACGCTACGATTGGTGGCTATGCCACCATTACAGACAACGCTCAAGTCCGTGATCAAACCGATATTAGAGGACATGCCTTTGTCGGTCACCGAGCTATCATCTCAAACTTTGCTCAAATTAGCGACGGCGCTCACATCACAGGTAACGCAACTGTTAACGGCCACGCCTATATTTGTGATCATGCACATATTGAAGAACACGCTAACATCTCAGGTGACGCCACTATTTGTGATTACGCATTCATTAAAAAACACACCCATGTTTCTGGTGATCTCGCCATTTCAGATTACACCATTCTCAATCTCCCTGAAAATGCAAAACCCATCACTTCAACGAAAGATTATGCCACATTTAAAGGCTTCAACAACACCCACATCACTTATATCATAGACACTCAAACATGGCTTCAAAGTGATAAAGACAGACACATTCTTTTTGAAGGTAACACCAAAGACTTCATTGCTCACGGCTATGCACACAGTAAAGCATGGGGCGATTGCTACAAAACCTATGCCACTATCGTCAAAGAGCTAGAACCTAAAAAATTTGAATTAGACACATCACAAAAAATTTCCGTTGACGGCGTCACACTTTATCGCATTCGTGCCTTAAAAGACTTTAGTGTGGTCAAAAAAGGCGACCTTGGAGGCTACGTCGAACAAGAAGCCAACCTCAGTCAAAAAGGCAATGCTTGGATTTTTGACGATGCCAAAGCCATGGATGACGCCATCGTCAAAGACGACGCCACTCTTCACCACAATGCCACGGTCTGCGATGACGCCATTATCAGTGGGTCCGCTAGTGTCAATGAAAATGTCACTATTTATGATGAGGCTACAGTCAGTGATAAAGCCATTCTTTATGGAAATGTCATCCTTTTTGATAAGGCAAAAATCTATGGCAAAGCCCGTCTTTATGACCATGTTGTCGTCTCTGGCAATGCCCAAGTCTATGACAATGCGCGCTGTCTTCAATCTGCAAAAATTAAAGATGACGCTCAAATCTTTAATGACGCCACCGTTGACAACGCTTTTATTTCAGGATCAGCTTGCGTTTTTGATAAAGCTACTGTTAAAGAAAACAGTACCGTCTCAGGACATGTCAACCTTTATGGAAACATTACCATCCGTGGACAAGCTTACATGACAAGTGATGACGACGTCATGCTACATTCAAACGACGACTACATGGTTCTCAAGCACTGGTCAAACAATGATGTAATCACAAACCCACGCAGCCAAGGATGCCCCCGATTTCAATCGGGGGAGGAATTGGCGAACAGCGTGGGGAAAATAAACGCATGTTAGTTACTTTAAACTAATGATGGCTTTTCTTTGGCCGACCAATAGGGCGTTGCTTTTGGTTCTTAATGTATTCTTCAACAATATTTTTAGAAACATTGCCAACAGTACTCATAAAAAAAGAACCTGTCCACAAATGTTTTTTCCACAAGATTGCTTCGGTTTCTGGAAATTGTTTAAACCACTCTCGTCCTGAAGAGCCTTTTAAAGATTTAACAACACTCGATGGAGCCATCTTTGGTGGAAATGAAATCAAAAGATGCACATGATCAGGCATTACTTCCATAGTCTGAATAATAATCTCATTATTATCGGCAATACTCTGTAAAATGGCTTTAATACCTTTTTCATAAGTTGCATTTGAAAATACAGGCTTTCGATATTTTGTTACTAAAACCAAATGAAAATTAAAATCAACAACGTTTGACCGATTATGAACAAGCATAACTAATCTCCTTTTATATTTTCTTTAGTATAGCATATATAAAAAACAAATGCTAGAAAAAAGTAACCACGTATTCGCTTTATATCTTGACTTTTAAAAAGGTACATGTTATACTAAAACTATCAAAAGATGAAAGGAGGTGAATCCTCATGACAGAAAACAAACCTCAAGAAACATTAGCTTTGACATTAAAATTAAAAATATTACCTGAATCACAAGATCAAGTTACGTCGTTTAAACAAACCATGATAACTTATAAAGACGCTTGTAATATTGTTTCTCAATACATTTTTGATAATATTCCAAAAGCGGCAGAAACAAAATCAATGTCTTCTTTATTAAGTGCTATGAATTTACAAAAAGTAGCAACTGTCAATGGTGAACGTATCTATACTATTTTAACAAATGACCTTGAATTGCCTTCTCAAATTGCTTGTGAAGTGTTCAAAACCGTTGTTAGTAATTATAAAACTGTACAAACTATGTTGAAGAAACAAACCGTCCCTGACGGTTATCAATATGACGATAATGGTGATATTCTTCTTTATAAAAAAGGAAAACATAAAGGTGAACCAAAATTGGCGTATATTTATAAAGATTTAACCTTTTTACCAAAGCCTTTATGTTATGAAAAACCTCAATTAGCATTGCCTGTTGCTCGTAGTTATAGTTTTGTTAATGATTTTTCAAGAGCTAGCATTAGCATCATGAACAATCGTATCAAATTACCATTTAAACTAACTGCTAAACAAAAAGAACTTTTTACAAATCCTAATTGGAAACGTGGAAATGCTCGTCTTGTTCAAACAGGAAAAAAATGGTTTTTACACATTTCGTTTACTAGAAAAGTACCTGAAGTGGATGTTTCTAAATTTGATAATATCATCGGTATTGACGCAGGATTACGTCAAATTATGACTATCTATAATCCTAAAACAGGTCAAACCTTTTTTAAAAATGGGCAAAACATTAAAAAGAAACGTCAAAATTACGCTAAAAAACGTCAAAGTTTACAATCTAAAAACACAAAAAGTGCTAAACGTCGCCTCAAAGAGCTTTCTGGACGAGAGAACCGCTGGATGACAGATGTTAATCACTGTTTATCTAAGACACTCGTCTCTGAAAATCCGAATACACTCATTGTTGTTGAAGATTTAACAAATGTTACTTTTGATACTGTAAGCCACCGTAAAAAAGAAAACCGCTATGAACATCATTCTTGGGCATTTTACCAATTGCAACAAGATATCGCTTATAAAGCTAGAGAACATGGCAGTTATCTTATCAAAGTAAATCCTGCTTACACAAGTCAACGCTGTCCAAAATGCGGTACGATTTGCAAAGAAAACCGTGATAAAACCAATCATATTTATCATTGTAATAATTGTCATTATCAAAGTAATGATGACCGTGTTGCAGCAATGAACATTGTTCAGCTTGGACAACTAAAACAACAAGGTGTTAAAAAGCCTTCATTTAAAACAATTAATTAAACTATAAGTATATATTACTTATAACGCCGTAGCCCGTTGTTCATTTGGACAACACCATCAACCTGCGGATACTAATAATCTTATTAGTATGAGATGTTCCATCCCATTTTATATAAAGCTTTTTATTTTACTGTATAAAATGTGTACGGTCACAAGACCGAATCTTTTGGCAGACTGTCAGCTTTCAGTCGTTCAACCACGGAAGATAGGAACAAACCACCCACTTCAGTGGGTGGTAGTTGATCTATATCAAACCGTCTGACCACTGGCATTCTCCTACCTTTAGTAGCTCTACAGAAGACCTCAAAAACTATGCCAAAAACAGACCTAACAAACACAAAATCCTTGCCTATATTGATTTTGTGACTAACGCCCTTAAATAGTCCTTACCTTCTTAACAAACAAAATAAGTCTACTATGCTATAATCAACTTAACGATTATAGAAAGGCTTGATACTTATCAAGATGTAAGAAGAAATGACTGGATTTTGGCATGATGGAAAACTATTTCCACAAAAAAATGGAAACCTATCATCATTAAACTAAAAAAGACCAATTCAGGTCTTTTTTAGTTTATACTTTCGCGATTAGCTTACGCTAATCGCTCTTTTTGAGGGAATTAAAAAAAGGTACCCATGCGGGTAACCTTTTTCTTAATAATGATAATGCTTCAGCGACCAATAGCGATATTCCACGCCATTTACAAAGATGTGACCTTCATAACTATAGTCCCCTAAAAAGTTGGTTGACTCAGGCAACTGAAAGCCTGCTTCAGCCGTAAAATTATAAACCTTTTGGCCCTCATTATTCCAAGAATATTGCGTAGCGTCTTCAACAGCACGCACACGCACAATACGCCCTGTTGACGTGTACTGTTCGCCTTCTGTTGGACGATTGGTCAAATCAAGAGCCAAATCCTTGCCATAACGTCCATGTGTCGTCGTCTCAGCAGACGCTAAAGTTGCAATAGACCCAAGGCCGACAATAGCTAATAAGGCTAGGCCTTTAACTGTTTTACGTTTCATAGAAAAAATCCCCATTTCTTAAAGAATAAGTCTATTTTATCATGAAAATATTCTTATGTCAAATATACAAAAAATGACGCTATTTGCGCCATTTCATCTTATTGTTGCAATCCTTTTTGCGGACTCATATCAAATTGACTTTCATCAATCGTCACATCGTCGTTACCCAGATCAGCTAACTTATCAACTACTTTAGAATCAGACACCAATGGACTAACCACTAGCTTATTATTAGCATCTAAACGCAACTGAACATTCGATTCTGTCATATCACTAACATTTACATCATGAGCGTCCACATACTCCACACGACCACTGTTTACAATATTACTAAAATCAAGTTGACTTTTAGCCACAGATGCAACATCTTTAATGCTGCTAACAAACATAGCCGTTTCTCTCACTTGACCAACACGAATGACATCACTATTAACCAAACCACATTTTTCAACCATCGCCTCTTTAATCTCTGATTGATCAATCCCAGAGTTAACAAGCGTCGCTTTTTCCACATGTGAGCCACCACGCATGTTAGCATCAATCACACGCGAATTTTTCACCGTACTAGAATCAATCTTGCTATCTAAGACATAACTATCTTCAATAATAGATACCTGATTATATTGATAAAACTCGTCATCAATCACATGAGATTTAATTTCCGTTTTTCCACGTAATTGACTGTTTTTAATCGTAATATCAGCATCAAACAAAATATCCGCATCATCAATCTGACTGTTTTCAACCGTCAAGCGCTGACCTGTTGCCTTGGTCATAATAAAGTCGCCCCCACGATCGTCAAAAGCTACAATTGGTGAGCCTTTTGCAGACACCTTACAATTCCCAAAACGGTAAACCCCATTTTCTTCTTTGACGGCGCCATCTCGAACAGCTTGTGACAAAGGGACACCTGCATAGCTAACACGTGCCACCTGACTACTTGCCGCTGCATCCATCTGTGCATCTTCAATAGCACGTAGCTCACTTTCAGAAAAACCTATCGTATCAAAGTCATAAGGGCGTGGTTTCCCAAAATCTGAACCAAAAGGTGATTTAACTTCTTCAGTCATAAGTATAAAACCTCAATTTCTTTTTTGTTACCTTTATTATATCAAACTCTGGCTTTTTCTTGACTAATCCCTTCTAAGTGCTACAATAAAAGAAAAAACCATTGGAGGATTTAAGCCATGCAGGCACTTTTTATTCTTCTTATTATCGCTGTTCTCGTCTTTTTAGGCGGGACACTCAGCACTGTCTTTGTTGTCCGACAACAATCCGTCGCCATCATCGAACGTTTTGGTCGCTATCACAAAATCGCAAGCAGTGGGATTCATAGCCGCTTACCGTTTGGGATTGATAAAATTGCCTCACGCATCCAGTTACGTCTCTTACAGAGCGAAATCGTGGTCGAAACCAAAACCAAGGACAACGTTTTTGTCATGATGAATGTCGCTACTCAATACCGCGTCAATGAACGCAATGTGACCGACGCCTACTATAAACTCATGCGTCCAGAAGCCCAAATCAAATCCTATATTGAAGATGCGCTTCGTTCATCAGTTCCTAAATTGACGCTTGATGAACTCTTTGAGAAAAAAGACGAAATCGCTCTTGAAGTTCAACATCAAGTCGCTGAAGAAATGACCACCTACGGTTACATCATTGTTAAAACCTTGATCACTAAGGTCGAGCCTGACGCCGAAGTGAAACAGTCTATGAACGAAATCAATGCGGCTCAACGTAAGCGCGTGGCTGCACAAGAATTGGCTGAGGCAGATAAAATCAAGATTGTCACGGCTGCTGAAGCCGAAGCTGAAAAAGATCGTCTTCACGGGGTCGGTATTGCTCAACAACGTAAAGCCATCGTTGACGGACTCGCTGAATCGATTGCAGAGCTTAAAGAAGCTAACGTTGGCATGACTGAAGAACAAATTATGTCTATCCTTCTCACCAACCAATATCTCGATACCCTCAACACCTTTGCAGCCAAAGGGAATCAAACATTGTTCTTACCTAACACCCCAAATGGTGTCGATGATGTCCGTACTCAAATTCTGTCATCGCTAAAAGCAAACTAAACACTGACGACACGTCAGTGTTTTTTAGTCATTAAATTGGCTTTTGTTTGACAGTATTTTGACGCTAATTCGACGTCAAGTTGACGTTCATTTGACGTTAAGTTGACGTTCCTTTGACGTTTGTTTTCCCTGCTTTTGCGTTCCGCAAAAGCAGGTTTTTTTTGTGGGCGTTGATAGCTAACGCTATCAACGTTTTTTGTGCCGTCAAAAAACGCCCTACGGGACATTTTTTGACGGTCAAGTTTTCACTTGCACAAAACGACAGTTAGGTTTTCACTTGCATAAAGCCTATCAACCTGCTAAACTAAAAGAAAAAAGGAAAATTTACCCATGGCTTTTCAACTAACGATAGCGTTATCATTTTTTGTCATATTCTTCATTGTCAGTTACAAGAACGACAATGAACCGAACGACAGCGCACTACTAACAATCTTTTCGACAATCATAAGCTATTTCATTAGCGTCCTCCTTGCCCTGCTCCTATCAGTCAGCGTTATCTACGTTTTATCAACGCCAAAAACAAGTCAAAATTATCACAAGCTCAAAACAAGTAACGTTACCACAACTTTAACCAGCGGTAAGCAGACCTTGCAACTAACAGATCAAACCAAACCAAAAGACCTCAAAGGCTTCTCAGAAGGTACCATCAGCTTGTCAGACGGCCAAACAACCGCTAAACGTAAGGTCGACGACATCACGCTCGTTAATAGCAAACACGGCTCAACGATTGATCATATCGAATACGGGATAAAAACAAACTATCGCAGCTACTTTGATTCATCCTTTAACGAAGAAAAAACAACTAGCATGCGCGTGGTCTTCAAGTCAGACGAGCTTAACAAACGCTTTGGTGATTAAGAAAAAGGTTCAAATAACCTTTTTTTATTTTGATAATATAACTAAAATTATGATATAATGAAAATAACTCAAAAATAAAAAAGACACTTGGTGTCTTTTTTTAGTTTAATTCGTTCTCAATCAAGGCTACTTCAGCTTCATAGGCTACTTTAAAGCTAGGTTCTTTCTGACCTCGCTTTTCCACATAAGCTGCCAAGAAGCCTGTACGATCAACATTTTCCAAATCTACTAAGTGCATTTTCTAAACATCTGACGAATGGCATCCTTATCCGTCACATCGATACTATCAACAACATTTTTTCGATTCATTGTCTCAGTGACAACAACAGCCATCAAATCAACATCAGAAGCAGATTTCTCAAAAACCGTCAGTCGATTAAGCGCTACCGAATCAAAAACAGTCATTCGTCAATAATCCTTTCTATTAACTATAGTTCTATTATAACA
>ERZ1699236.141-NODE-141-length-23763-cov-3.250762_pt1 | contig 23763 bp, 19 predicted proteins | sample MGYA00581538_ERZ1699236 | MGnify/ENA primary metagenome ERZ1699236 (study PRJEB42319, sample SAMD00040336) | human oral metagenome | material: saliva | host: Homo sapiens | study: EMG produced TPA metagenomics assembly of PRJDB4115 data set (Metgenomic analysis of... | reverse complement strand
GTCCCCACACTGTCTTTATATTTGGTGTTTTCTCTGTAGAGTGTTTCATTAATATCCTCCTTAATGAATGAACATGTACATTCAATGTATTCGCATCTTCAACATACTCATCCTGCCATATTTTTTCATACAATTCCGTTTTAGAAAAAACACGTTCCGGGTTATTTGCTAATAACCATAATAATTCAAAAGATTTCACCGTTAGATCTAGTTGTTTCCCATTGACCCTTGCTATTCTACTATTATAATTTATTTCTAAATCCCCAAGCATAGAAATACTATCTGTACTGTTTTTTTCAATTCGACGCAATATATTCCTAACTCTTAATACTAACTCTCTAGGGCTAAATGGCTTAACTATATAGTCATCAGCCCCCATGCTCAAAGCATAAATTTTATCTGGTTCAGTTGTTTTAGCAGTTATAAATAAAAAAGGTTGCTCTGCATCTAAATATTGTACTTCACTAATCAAATCATAGCCGTCCATATTTGGCATCATTATATCGGTAATAATTAAAGAATACTTGTTTCTTTTATATTTTTCCAATGCTTCTTTTCCATCATTAGCAATATCTATATCATAACCACCTTGCTCTAAATATCTTTTGTTTATCTCCGTTATTTCTATCTCATCATCTACTAATAAAATTTTATTAACCATATTTAACTCCTCTTATCAAAATAGTACTATACAATAAAAGTATAGCACTATTTCGATAAAATATACAAGTTTATTTTATTTATTAATTATTTTTTCTTGATTGTATATAAACGTGTGCCGTTTTCTTCAGTCGTTACAAGTTCAAAGGCTGGATCAATAGCTTTCACAAATGCTTCGAACCATGTTTGGTAAGCTACAGCCATGAATTTAGGGTCAACGCCCGCTGTGCGCCAGTAGCCTGCTTGTAATCTGTGGTCACCCACCCATGTGAACTCATCTGGGCTTTCAGAAACCACTTGGTCACCGCCATCGCAAGGCATGCCATTTACGTAGAAGTTTTGCAACGCATTGTAAATCGCTGGTGCTGTGTGTTCTTCAAGGCTGTCTTGCGCCACAACGCCACATGCTTGGCCTTGTACAGCAAATGCATCGAGAATAGCTGTTACTACGTTCACCGCTTCATCGCCGGAGTTAGTGTCGAGCAAATCTCTGATGAAAGCTGCTTCGCGAACGGATGCAATGTTGATTTGGTTAGCCAACCAGCCGTGGATATTGCCGTGATCGATGATGTTTTCCAGAGGAATGCTTGGATTGATTGGTTCGCCGTATGTATCTACGGAGATAGAGTGTAATTCCTCGGCTAAATCATCAACAACTTTAGTTGTTTTTTCTAAAATCAAGTTTTCACGCTCTACGAGCAATTGAATTTTACGATATAACCAGTAATGGATGTGACCTAAGAATGCGGACATATTAAGCTCCTTTTCGTGCTGTTTCTAACTTCTCTACTAAATCGTATACATTAAAACCGTGAATTTCTGCGGCTTGCCATAATGGCTCAGCTGTGGCAGAAGGGCAGCCTAAGCAACCCATGCCGATGCTTTGCAATACAGGCACAACATTTGGATATGTTTCCACGATGTCGCGAATGATTGTGTCTGGAGTAATAGGAGAACCTACTTCGAGGCGAGGTGCTTCGACTTCAGGATCGTTACCTTGACCAGGCAAGAACACAGCTGGTTCTTCGGATTTGCTTTCAGCTGGAGCACCTTCAAGGTCGCCCAATACAGCTGCTTTGAAAGCCTCTAAACCAATGCGATCAATGAATTCGCCCATGCGTTCAATTTGAGCATTTTCTTTATAGTATGCAATGATACGATCTACCAATGCAAGAGCTTCTTTTTCAGTTGTTACTTCAGCGATGAGGTCGCCAATGCGAGGGTGTGCACCGCCGCTACCGCCAGCGTATACATTCCAGCCCTCTACAGTACCGATAATACCTACATCTTTCAGGCGACTTTCAGTACAAGAATTAAGACAACCGGACACGCCGATTTTCATTTTGTTTGGCATTTCTTGAGACAAATATTTGCGCTCGATTTGCATGCCAAGATGTACGCTATCTTGTTTAGCACGTTTACAGAATGTAGTACCAGGGCAGATTTTTACGCTGCGCACGCGGTTAGATACAGTGTACGCTGGCTCCATGCCGAGCATCTCCCAAGCTTTATCTACGTCTTCTGCTTTCAAATTTGTAATCATAATGCGTTGGCTGGCAGTCAATTTTAGAACGGCGCCGAACTCATTGGCTACGTCGATATATTTTTGTAATTGTTCAGGTTGAATGAAACCTCCAGGAATGCGAGGTGTAATTGCATAACGGCGTTGACCGTTTTTAATGCGTTGTAAATTTGCTGCAATTTGTGCCATATTAAATCCTTTCTCGAGCCCTCTCTGCAGAGAATTGTGGCTAAAACTACTTAGTTAATCTATATGATTCTTTGTTTGTAAAATATATACGCCATTGGGTTTTGTGAAAGCTTCGCACGTATACGAACAGCGTGATGAGATCAACTAGGCGATGCCTCATCAAAACCCGGCGTAACGATCAGTACGGGTATTAAATACTGACCCGATGTTCCTAGTATAAACTATTTTAACACGTAATAATGTAACCTAAGCTACAAAAATGAAAGTTTTTAATATTAATTATTAATAGTATATATGATTTATAATACTAGATGTTATAAAGTAATTTACCTAATTGGTAAATTATATGTTTACATTTATAGTTAAGAGAGTATAATAGAATTAACCTACTAGGTAAATTATTATAAATGGCCATTTATATTGTATCAACCATTCACTATGATTGGAGAGAGTCGGTGATATATTGGATATACGATATAAGAATAATAAGATACGTAAGGTATGTACAGATATTAATGCAGCACAGAAAAAATATAATCTTAAAATGACAGTAAAACTATATGAACGGTTACAACAAATTAGTCAAGCTGCATCTATTGAAACATTAATTTTTTTGCGATTAGGAAGATGCCATCCTTTATACGGAGATCGATTAGGACAATATGCTATGGATTTAATCCATCCATACCGCTTAATTTTTACTCAATATGGTAATACTGTAGATATTGTAGAGATCCAAGAAATTGTGGATTATCATTGATAAGGAGTGTAAAAAGTATGAAAATTTATAGAAGTAATACTTTTATAGCGATACCACCAGGTATGACTATAAAAGAGGTTTTAGAAGATAGGCATATGACGCAAAAAGAATTAGCTACACGAATGGATATGAGTGAAAAACACATTAGTAAGCTTATTAATGGAGAGGTGCCACTAACTCAAGATGTGGCAATGCGTCTTGAGCGGGTGTTTGGTGTAGAGGCTAGTTTTTGGAATGGTTTAGAAGCTAGTTATAGGGAGCAGATATTAAAAGTAGAGTATGAAAATTCCATTGATGAAGAAATCAACTTTGCTAAACCTTTTGGTTATGCCAAACTCGCACGTTTAGGCATCGTGCCAGAAACAAAAAAGGCAGCTGAGCAGGTCAATAATTTACAGAAGTTTTTTGAGGTAGCTTCTTTAAAAAATGTAGCTAATGACATGGTTATGCCCTTAGTATATGAAAATATTAAGGATATGGAGCCTGATAAAAAGAGTGCAATTTATACATTGGTACAAATTACGAAAGGAAGGGCCCGTTTTGTAGAGGTCAATCCTTATAATGCAGAGTTACTAGAAACATTTATACCTAAAATTAAGGATCTTTCTAGCGAACCTTTAATTGGTGTGAAGGAGCCTCTTAAGGATATGCTAGCAGCATGTGGCGTGATTATTGTGTATTTACCAATTCTTGATAACATAACCTCTACATGTATTACCTATTCCAAAGGAAACTCCATTGTTCTTGGTATACCAACGGAAGATTCTGATGCTTTTTGGACGTTATTAGGCGAAGCGCTACAGAATTTGGTAGAACGAGATTATCAACGTAGTAATCGCAAATACCGCAATAATGATCCTGTAACTGTAGTGAATTATTAATTCAGATTTTGTAAATATGTAAGGTGTTACTTCTTAGACTTTTCTTAGGGCATTCATCATGCAATTTGTAAGGACTTTCAAAGTATAATCCGTAGGACTCTCATCCTGTAACAAAATAGCGTATAATAGACACATAGAATATTCTTGATGTAGGAGTACCAATGAAAGTCCTTTACGATACAATTTTAAAAGCGAAATATAGAGGTCGCCCGAACCGTTTTGTGGTGACTTTAGATTTAAATGGTGAAAGCGTGCTCGCTCATTTGCCAAATCCTGGTCGCATGTGGGAGCTCTTGTTCACCGGTGTAACGATGTACATCGTGCCTCATGATAAGCCGGATGCAAAAACGAAATATCGCGTGGTCGGCATCGAGCGCGATGGCATTGTGATTATGCTTGACACTAACTACAGCAATGATGTAGCGCAGCATTTGATCGAAAATAAACTCATACCAGGTTGGGAAGAGTGGCGCGTTGTACGACGAGAATATACGGTTAAACTACATGGCATATCATCACGTTTTGACTTGCTCCTCACCAATGATAAAGGTGATGAGTTTCTGTTAGAGGTTAAGTCTTGTACGCTATTCTCTAAAACGGGAGCCATGTTCCCTGATGCCATTACAGAGCGAGGTCGTAAGCATTTATTGCATTTAAAAGAATTGCAAAACGAAGAGTACCATACAGGTGTTTTATTCCTCGTACAATGGGATAGAGCGCAGTGGTTCTTGCCGGACTACCATACAGATTTGGAGTTTGCCAAAACCTTTAAAGAGGTCGCAACTTCCTTAGACTGGAAAGCCGTTGCAGTGGCGTGGGATGAGACTTTTACCATGCCTACTGTAACACGTGAATGTTCCTATCCAAGTAGCATCCTCGACACAGAGGCTCACGATAGTGGCGTGTACGTAATGGTCATGCATCTCGACCATGATTTAGACCTTGAGATCGGCTCTAAAGGAATGATGCATTTCAAGGCGGGTTACTATATGTACGTAGGCTCTGCGAAGGCGAATTTAACAAAGCGCATTGAGCGCCATAAGCGAAAACGGAAGAAAATGCACTGGCATCTAGATTACTTCCGCGGTCACTGCGAAATGATAGCAGGTCTGCCGATTCGAACTAGCCTAGATGATGCGGAATGCACTCTCGCTGATGCGGTCCGTGGGGTTGCCGAATGGGACGTGCCTAAATTTGGATCTTCCGACTGTGACTGTAAAAGCCACCTATTTGGGATGACGGACAATCCCATACACAATCAATCCTTTATGAATGTAATAGAGAATTATCGCATGAATATGCTGGATGAACTAGTTAATAGTTAGCTATTATTGATGGGGCCCGAGAACTATATGCTTACTTAGTTAAAAAGTGCTATTACCTATCTCCTCGCTCCATAGTGACCTAAGTCGCTCATCAATAGGTAATAGCACTTTTTAAAACACTAGCTATAAAGATGTCCCATCAATAATAATCTAATCCTAATTATAGTCATGCCAGCATATTCATTCTAAAGTTGGTGGAGGGAGAGAGGTGTGTTTGTGTATGCCTTTGTTTGCTAGGTTTGTGTTGTTGGTTTTTGTGTGTGTTTGTAGTGTTGTATTGGGTGGTTGTACTTCTTCTCGGATAACGCTGTTTGATGGGGATCCGTATACGCCAAATGATGTGAAGGAAATGGTTGAGGAGCGTTTTTCGGCTTATAATCCCCGTCTTGTGTTGCAGTCTTCTAGGGTTGTTTCTACAAAGCCCAATAAACATAATGAGTATACTTTTTTAGATGAGAATAATGGTTTTGTCTTTACTACAAGTGTGTATGTGAAGACTCCTGAGCTACCTATTCCAGGTGGTCAGCGGGTAACGAAGGCTGAGTATAGGTATGCAGATACATATTTAAATCATTTAAATAGTGAGGTAGCTCTTCTTGCTACAAAATATCGCTTTCACATAGCTAATGATGAGGAGCGTAAGGCGCTCATCAGTGCTAAACTCATGCGTCCAGATGGTAATAGTACAGCGCCTTTGTTTGATGAAGGAGATTTTGTATTTCTTAATCAAACATCTAATGGTGCTGGTGTAGTGGGCATGTTACGAGACATATATTCTCTATATAAACCTAATGGTGACGAGACCTTAGTAAGTAGTGTGTATGGACGTAAGGTTAGCTTTTACTATTTACCAAATGGTGAAACAGACAAGAGCAAGGCTCTGTACCTAATAAGTTTTAAAATTAGAGGGCGGGAAGATTGGCGAGATACCTTAATGAGTGGTGTTGGTTATCAAGATAAGAGTTCTGAGCAGATTGAACGAGACATAATTACCGTTGTTGATCGGGAAATACAACAGGCTGTGCGAGGAAAATAGGTCAGGGAGAGGTGTATCTATGAAGCAGTTGATTAGGTATATATCATTAGTTGTTGTGTGTATTTGTACATTTTTATTGAGCGGTTGTTCTTTTGTGTGGACGATGGAAAATGGTGATCCTGCCACGCCAGAGGATATCAAGGCTAGTGTGGAAAAGGAGTTCAGCGTTGTTCATCCGCGTCTAGTTCTTCAATCTGCTGTGGTGGAGAAGGAGAAACCATTCCAGCGCAATGTATATGTTTTTTATGATGAAAGCAATGGTTTTTCTTTTACCATAAATTCTGTGGTGCATCGTCCAACCTTGCCTGCACCTGGTGGTGAGAGAGATAATGATGCAGATTTTGCTTATTCACAGGCGTATTTAGTTCATTTGAACTCTTCTTTGGTGGAGAGTGCTAAGCGGTATGGCATGCGGATGGCCACTCATGAGGAGGCGTTGGAGCTAGCTAAATCTAAAGCGACACGCGTTGCTGGTACTAATAAGATACCTTTATTTACATACGATGAGATTATTTTTGTAGATACGTCTGTAAAGGGTGAAGATGTTCTAACCTTTATGAAATCTATATATAGCCAATATAAACCGCAAGATAATCCAGCACTGTTGCCTACTGAAAGAAGCATAGGCTTTTACTATTTGCCAAAAGGAGAAGCGGATAAAACAAAAGCTAAGTATTTGATCTCATTTAGATTTAAGGCAAAGAATGATTGGAAAGAAACTATGTTAACTGGGATTGGTAGCACCGGTGCAGACACTTCTGCTGTGGAACGAGATTTTGTTAGCATTTTAGATCATATGATAAAGCATGCGGGTCACTAAATAAGGGATAGAGATAGTTATAAGTGTTCAATACGATGATAAAACAGTTGTTTTAGGATTGTAATCCCGAAATATATTGTATTTAATAAAAATAGGGATTATAATCCTAAAAAATGATATAATTATAATAAATAAGGATTATAGTCCCTGTTTAAATTATAAATGTACTGAATTAGGATTACTATCCTAAAATATGTTTCTAGTTGTGCAATAATAGTGAATATTGTTGAGCTAAGGAGGTTATAATGCCTTTGATTCAACGCGAGCAATACTTAGAATTTTTAAGGCGTCATAAAGATCAAGATGTGATTAAAGTCGTTTCTGGTGTGCGTCGGTGCGGCAAATCTACATTATTTGAATTGTTTAAACAAGAATTATTAGCTAGTGGTGTAAAAGCCAATCAAATCATTTCTATTAATTTTGAAGATTTAGAGTATGAACCGCTACAGGAGTATCATGCCCTCCATGAGTATATAGTAGAACGATTGATTCCAGAGACTCCCATGTATGTATTTTTAGATGAAGTGCAGCATGTACCACAATTTGAGAAGGTCGTAGGAAGTTTATTTATCAAACCTAATGTGGATATTTATATTACAGGTTCAAATGCATATTTTATGTCTTCTGATATTGCCACATTATTAACCGGTAGATATGTGCAAGTTGAGATGCTACCGCTTTCATTTAAAGAATTTCATAGTGCATATAGTCAGCAAAACTTGTCAGATATGGATATATACAATTTGTATATCGAGCATAGTTCTTTCCCTAGGCTTGTACATGTTGAAGATGATGAAAGTATTGATGAATATTTAGAAAGTATTCTAAACACTGTTATTCTGAAAGATATTGTAACGAGATTAAAAATTACAGATGTACCATTATTATTGGATATTATTAAATATTTATTAGCTAATATAGGGAGTTTGATTAATCCAACGAAAATTGCGAATACGCTCACTAGTTATGGTCGTAAAACGGATAATAAGACGGTTGAGAAATATTTACAAGGTCTCAAAGATGGTCTTTTAATCTATGAAGTTGACCGATTTGATGTAAAAGGAAAAGCGTTATTGCAGCGAAATGCTAAATATTATGTTGTAGATAGTGCATTCCGTAAGTTTTTATTAAGTCGTACAGATTCGGATCGCGGTCATATACTCGAGAATATTGTATATTTGGAATTAATTAGACGTGGTTACCGTGTTTATGTAGGGCATCTACAAAATGGTGAAATAGATTTTGTAGCTAAAATGCCACATCGTTTAGAATATTATCAAGTAAGCTATAGCGTTATGGATGATACTACGTTACGACGTGAATTATCACCGTTAGAGAAACTTGATGATAACTATCCTAAATATTTACTTACAATGGATGTGTTACATAAAACAGATAATCATAATGGTATAGAGCAAAAGAATGTTTTAGATTGGCTACTAGAATAGGTGAAGTAGCTTTCACAAAAATGCAGAAAAATACCGATAAAATTAGCCTTTAGCCCTTAAAAATGCTATAATATTATGATGAATTATAATCAGTGTTAGTAAAATGAGGTGAGATTGTGGCAGACCAACAATGGTCCCACGGGAATATTCATCCCGTTCAGATTGATAAAGAAATGAAGAACGCCTATATCGATTATGCGATGTCCGTAATCGTAATGCGTGCTCTTCCTGATGTGCGCGATGGCTTGAAACCAGTACATCGTCGTATTTTGTACGCGATGCACGAAACAGGCATGACGCCAAATAAACCGTACAAGAAATCCGCTCGTATCGTCGGTGACGTACTCGGTAAATATCATCCACATGGTGATAGATCCGTTTACGACGCAACGGTTCGTTTAGCGCAAGATTTCAATACGCGCTACCTCTTGGTAGACGGCCACGGTAACTTTGGTTCCATCGACGGCGATAGTGCCGCTGCGATGCGTTATACCGAAGTACGTATGGCAAAAATTACTCAAGAAATGCTTGCTGATATCGACAAGGAAACTGTTGATTTCATGCCGAACTATGATGAAAGCTTGCAAGAACCTACAGTATTGCCAGCGAAGATCCCAAATCTTCTCATCAATGGTTCCAGCGGTATCGCCGTAGGGATGGCGACAAATATTCCGCCGCACAACCTTAACGAGGTATGTAATGGCCTTACCATGCTCATCGATAACCCAGATGTAACTGTGGACGAATTGATGACGCAAATCAAAGGTCCAGACTTCCCGACTGGGGCGCTCATTTTGGGCCGGGAAGGCATTAAAAAAGCGTACTCCACAGGTCGTGGCAGCGTAAAAATGCGCGCTCGTGCAACCATTGAAGAAATGGCGAAGGGCAAGCATAAAATCGTAGTGACTGAGATTCCATACCAAGTTAACAAGGCTCGCGTTATCGAAACGATTGCAAACTTGAGCCGCGACAAGGTTATTGATGGCATCACAGCACTTCGCGACGAATCTGACCGTCAAGGTATGCGCATCGTTATCGAATTGCGCGCTGACGTGCAACCAGATATCGTTCTTAACAAATTATATAAACACACTCAACTTCAAGAATCTTTCGGCGTGATTATGTTGGCCCTCGTAGATGGTCATCCTCGCGTATTGAATTTGAAAGAAGTATTGGGTTACTACTTAGATCATCGTCTCAATGTAATCGTACGTCGTACTCAATTCGAGCTTAACAAAGCCGAAGCGCGTGCACACATCTTGGAAGGCTTGTTGATCGCCCTCGACCACATCGATGAAGTTATCGCTACAATCCGCAGTTCTCAAACTGACGAAATCGCACGTAACGCATTGATGCAAAAATTCGGGCTTTCAGAAAAACAAGCAGTAGCCATCCTCGACATGCGTTTACGCCGTTTAACAGGCTTGGAACGTGAGAAAATCGAAGACGAATACAAGGAATTGTTGGCATTGATCGAAGATTTGAAAGCTATCTTGGCTAGCGAAGCGCGTCAACGTCAAATCATCAAAGACGAACTGGATGATATGAAGAAGAAATACGGCGACCCTCGTCGTTCTGAAATCACAATCGATACGTCCGACCTTGATGTAGAGGACCTCATCGCTGACGAAGAGATGGTTATTACCTTGACTAAACAAGGTTACATCAAACGCATGAACGCGAACGTATATCGCAACCAACATAAAGGTGGCGCTGGCGTTATCGGCATGAAGACGAAGGAAGACGATTATGTAACGCAAATTATGCATGTTCGTACGCATAATACATTGTTGTTCTTCACGTCCACTGGCCGTACATATCGCCTCAAAGCGTACGAAGTGCCAGAAGCAGGTTCCCGTAATTCTCGCGGTACCGCTATGGTTAACGTATTGCCACTAGCTGTAGGCGAATCCGTTACGACTATGATTGACCTTGAACGCGTTCAAGAAGATGTAAACTTATTCATGGTAACTGAGTTTGGCGTTGTAAAACGTACAGCTATCGAAGAATACCGCAACATCCGTCGTTCTGGTCTCAACGCTATCAACCTCGACGAAGGGGATCACTTGATTTCCGTCAACGTAACGACTGGTGACCAAGATATCTTGATTGGTACTAAATTGGGTATCGCTATTCGTTTCAGTGAAAGCGATGTACGCCTTATGAAACGTGCGGCTCACGGCGTGCGAGGCATTAAACTCAATGCAGGCGACGTGGTTGTAGGTGCTGGTGTTATTAATGCTGATGAAAGCGAAGCACAAGTGTTTACTATCTCCGAAGAAGGGTTTGGTAAACGCAATGATGCGGAAGCTTATACATTGCAAAAACGCGGCGGTAAAGGCTCTAAGAACTTCAAGATTACGAACAAAACAGGTGACGTAGTTGCCGTTGAAGTTGTTCATAACGATGATGAAGTAATGCTTATCTCTGAACAAGGCAAAATCATCCGCTTCAACATGAATGATATTGCTGTTAAAAAAGGTAAAGCTATTTCTGGTGTGAAAACACAAAACCTCGACGAAGGTGATAAAGTAGCTAGCATTGCTGTTATTCCAGGTTCTGAAATCGAAGAAGATGTAACTGAAGAATAATATAATTAAGTAATTAAGATACAAATATGTAAGTAACTATGGGCGGCCATCTTAGATGGTCGTCTCTAGCGTTAAGGAGTTAGAAATGAAAAAATGGTTAGCTGCTATGTTTGCAGCAGGGGTTTTATTCTTCGGCGGCTTTGGTCAAGCCAGTGCTGCTGATTGGTACTATATCGATGCTGATGCTGACGATGCAGCATGGTTTATCGACAACTCTTCTGTATATAAAACAGATGATGCGGCAACAGTACTTGTTAAAATTAACAATGTAGAAGGCTTCACATACATCTACACAGTACGCATCGATCGTAAAGAAAAAACATGGACAGAACTTGATACAACAGTATACAGCGCTGCAGGCGTAGCGTTATTGTCCAGCAAAGACGCACAAAAACCTACAAAAATTGAAGATGATACCATGGGCGCGGAAGTTATGAAGGCCCTATGGGGTAAATAATCTTTCGGTGTAGAGATGCCCATCCTAGACTGTGTGTTTAGATAGTAGACCCAACACTTCTATGAAAGCCTCCAAAGCGAGCTAAGTCGTTTTCATAGAAGTGTTGGGCCTTTTTATTTCTAATTTACGCTAATCTTAGTATGGGCATCCCTATTACAATACGATTATTTAATCCATAGGGGCCTTGCTAGACGTTCCTTAGGGGTTCTATATAGTTTATGCATTTAATAGAGTTTTTATTAGTTATATGCAATTATGGTGTTATAATGAAGGCGTAGGGAATTTATGGTATGCAGATTGCATAGTTATTTGAATTTTATAGTCAGGAGAGAATAGTTATGAAAAAATGGTTTGCATGTTTAGCAGTAGCAGGTTTGTTATTTAGCGCTGGTGTGGGTGTGTCTCATGCTGAAAGTTGGTATCCTCTTAATACTGATGCGGATGGTCGTACTGGTTACATCGATAACGATACGGTAGAGAAAGACGATGCGCAGGCTAAGTTGAATTTAAAGATTGTTGACCCTAGTGGTGATCACGCTATCTATACTTTGCAATTTAATCGTGCTGCAAAGACTGCGAAACTGCTCGAGATGAAAGCATACAATCCAGCAGGCTATGTGATCGGTGGCCAAACATACGACAATACAGACATACAAATACAAGAAGGAAGTAATCTAGATCACGTGTATCACTTGATTTGGTAAATTTCCTCTTTAGTCCAATTCCGGGCTGATAGTTCCTCTCAATCTCCAAAGCGAGCTAAGTCGATTTCGAGGGACTATCCGCCCTTGTATTTTCACTAATGTGGAAATTTACCATATCTGCGTTCGGGAAAAAGCGAGCTAAGTCGTCCTACGAGATATATTCACCCGTTTTCTCATTTCCTAATGAGGAAATGTATCCAAAACGGCGTTTCAGAAGAAAGTGACCTAAGTCGGTCTCAAAGAGATAGAAACCTTTCTGTACGTATAATTAAATTTACTCAAAACTGCGTAGGGAATAAATTATTCCCTTATTTTATGGTATAATTTAAGGGAATAAATTTATGTATAAGGGATTAGAACGGAATGGAGGTGTGTGTATGCGTCGTTTTGAGTATGGTCGGATTCAGTCTTTGTCGTGGGATATGGATATTTTAAGTCTTATTGCGGGAATCTACCGGGCGAATGGCAAGGAGGAGGTTTTGCTTTCACAGAGTCCTGCTATATTAGATTCTCTTGTAGAGTTGGCAAAGGTACAGAGTACAGAGGCTTCGAATGCGATTGAAGGGATTGTGACGACGAGTACACGGCTTCGGCAGTTGGTGGCTGATAAGACTACGCCTCGAAATCGGGATGAGCAGGAAATCATGGGGTATCGTGATGCTTTAAATGTTATCCATGAAAGTTATGACTCCATATCTTTGTGTCGCAATCATATTTTGCAGTTGCACAAGATTTTGTATAATTACCAGTTTAATGCTCGTGGTGGACAGTTAAAGAGTGTACAGAACTATATTAGTGCTACCTATCCCGATGGACGGACAGAGGTGTTATTTACTCCTCTAGCGCCCTATGAGACAGCAGAGGCTCTTGACCAGATTTGTGCTGAATATAATCGTGTTGTAGGCAATGGAGAGGTAGAACCACTTCTAGCTATTCCTATTTTTATACATGATTTCTTATGTATTCACCCATTCAATGATGGAAATGGTCGCATGAGTCGTTTACTTACGACATTATTGTTGTATCGTAGCGGCTTTATGGTAGGGAAATATGTATCGTTAGAGGCCAAGATTGCAAGACATAAGGATATGTATTATGCTGCTTTACGCGAGTCTAGTGATACTTGGTATGATGAAAGTTCCTGCCCTATATCGTTTATTCGCTATTGGTTACAAATGCTATTAGCAGCGTATCATGACTTTGAGGACCGCAGTTCTATATTGGCAAATCGTGGTTCTGCAATGGATCAAGTGAAAGCAGCTATCGATAATCACTTAGGGACTTTCACAAAGCAAGATATTAGAGACTGGTGTCCTAATCTTAGCGATAGTGCTATTGAAGGATCTGTACGTGCTCTTGTGAAGGATGGTCGTATTCAACGAAAAGGGGGAGGCCGTTCTACCTATTATGTGAAGCTTTAATAATTGAGCACGTTTGTCTTTCATAAAATATTTATTTTTATCGAATATACTAGATTTCGTATTCTTGTATTTAAATCGAGAGGTAAACATATGAAAAAAACATTGGCAGCTGTTTTGGCAGCAGGCGCTTTATTGATTGGTGGCATCGGTAGTGTTGATGCAGCAAATTGGTATACTGTTGGTACTGATAGCAATGGCATCACTTGGTCCATCGATAACGATTCTGTTAAAAAAGATGATAAAAAAGCTGTTTTGGACATCAAAGCTATGGACTACGAAGGTTACCACTACATCGTAACTGAAGAGTTCAACCACAAAAAACGCGAAGTAAAAGACGTTAAGGTTACTCTTTACAATCCAAAAGGCGAAGTGGTAAAACAAGAACAACCTAACAAATCTACTCGTAAGGTTGAACAAGGTACTCCTGCATACGCTGTATACACACTTATCTGGGGTGACAAATAATCTGATCCTCCGAGGGTTATGATTTTTGGTGAAAGCCTATATACGCACGTTCTCATTTGAGGGCGTGCGTTTTTTTACTACCTTTAATTCCCTAAAATCTGGTGAATTATTTATCCATTCGTGGTACAATGGGAATATTATTACGCATTTTTGTAAGTTGTCTCTTATTCAAATATGCTTACGGACAATATCATGTAGAATGCCATGCACAATATTATGTCATCTAGAGAGGGTTGATTAATCATAATTTTGCACAAAAGTGTAACATTTCTACATAGTATAAACTTTCACTATAGCGTATACTAAAGGTAAGATGTGGAAGTACGCCTTGAGCACAGTGCTCTGTAGTTTGGCCTATTTCTTTTAAAGGTTTGCTAGTTTTAGTTTGTTAGAGGAGGTCCTCATGTCTCAATACGAATTTATCGATAAACGCGTGCCGATTGCGCTCGACAATCCATCCATTTATCACGACATTTCTAAGTGTAAAAACTGTACGTTATGCCGTCGCGCTTGTGCGGACGTAATGAGCGTACTCGACTACTACGATCTCGATGCAAACGGCGACGTGCCTGTATGTATCCACTGTGGTCAATGTGCGGCTGCATGTCCATTCGACTCCATGCATGCTAAATCCGAGCTTGAAAAGGTGAAAGCAGCTCTTGCAGATCCTGAAAAGATCGTGGTTATTCAAACAGCTCCAGCTGTTCGTGTAGCTATCGGTGAAGGCTTTGGTTATGAACCAGGCACATTCCTTGAAGGTAAAATGGTTGGTGCATTGCGTGCATTAGGTGCAGACTATGTAGTAGACACTAACTTTGGTGCAGACTTAACAATTATGGAAGAAGCATCTGAGCTTGTAGAACGCCTTAAAAATGGTGGTCAAATTCCTCAGTTCACAAGCTGCTGCCCAGCGTGGGTGCGCTTTGCGGAAATCTACTTCCCTGAATTGATTCCTAACTTGTCTTCCACACGTTCTTGTATCGCTATGGAAGCAGCTATGATTAAAACATATTTTGCTGAGAAAAAAGGCATTAATCCAAGCAATATCGTATCCGTATCTGTAAATCCTTGTACGGCTAAAAAAGCAGAAACAAAACGGGAAGAAGAAAATGCGGCAGCTCGTTTCCACAACGACGATTCCATTGGCATGGATACAGATATTTCCATCACCACACGTGAGTTCATCCGTTGGATTCAAGAGGAAAATCTCGACTTCAATGCTATTGAAGAATCCCAATTCGATGACTTAATCGGTATGGAAACTGGTGCATCCATCATCTTCGGTAATACTGGCGGTGTTATGGAAGCAGCTATGCGTACAGCGTACAAGCTTATCACTGATAAAGAGCCACCTCCATATGCATTGACACACCTCGAAGACGTTCGTGGTATGGAAGGCGTTAAAGAGGCTACTGTTCAATTAGGTGATGATGTAACATTGTCCGTTGCTGTAGTACATGGCGGTAAAAACACACGAGACTTCCTCAATGCGTTGAAAGCTAGCGATAAACACTATGACTTCATCGAAGTTATGGCTTGCCCTGGTGGCTGTATTGGTGGCGGCGGTCAACCGCGCACTAAATTGCCTCAAGCTGTGAAAACTAAGGAAGCTCGTATTGGCGGTCTTTATGAAGCTGATGCGAACTACAAATGGGTTGCTTCCTATGAAAACCCAGAAATCCAAGCCTTATACAAAGACTTCTTGGGTGAACCATTGGGCCATAAGGCACATGAACTCTTACATACACATTACACAAACCGCAGCGCAGTTCTTGGTGATCGCAAAGACGTAACACCTGAAACATGCCCAACATCCCCTAAATATAAGGGCTAATCGTATTACCATGTAGCTAATTCGGTCAGTATGTGTCGTTTCGAATGTAATCAGTCGATACGTACATCTATACATTGGCGTGATTAGACTGGTATATGGGTAACTAACTGAACATATATAAATCCTACGGGTCATGAGTGACTTGATACTTGTGTAGATATTGACTACTGAGTGTCACCTTACATGCGATTCGTAGGATTTTTATGTTTATCCTTCTTATAGTTTTGTATATGTTATATGTATGGATCTCATAAGGCACTAGATTGTGACTGTATGTACTATCATAATGATTTCATAACAATGGATTGTTTTGTATAGTAATTGTTACTATTACTTTATAACTTTATTATGATAAATTAGTATAGAAAATTAGCTTTCACATGAGGAAAAGATGAATTATATAGTGTATAATATATAGATAAGTAATGTGTAAGAGAGTTCAGCAAGGAGTTTTGTGGAGAGATGAACTTGTTTTTACGGCGTGCCTTATGTGGCATGGCCTTGATAGTCGCCGCCATCGGTACTGCGGGATGCCAACATGAGAGTCAGGCAGAGCAGGAAGAGGTACGAACTGTATCGTATCGGGCTGTCATGCAATCAGACAAACCTGTCCCTGAGAAGGTGAACACTTGGCTTGGGGCTATGTCTCAAGAGGACAAGATAGGCCAGCTGATGATGATTAGCCTTCATGGCAGTACGGTAGGACAGTCCCAAAAGGACGTCATCAGGAAATACCGTGTGAGCGGCGTTATGCTAACTAATGAAAATCTACATAATAAAAATCAAGTGAAAGCTTTCACCAGCGATATCATGCAAACGGCCACAACGGCGAGTATGGTGACGCCATACATCGGCATCAATCGGGATAAGGTGTTGAGTACGAATGAAAGTTTCTTGCGCTTGCCAGAGCCAAATCGTTGGGGGCAACTACCGATGGAACGGATCATCAATTTAGCGACTCGATCGGCCATCGAAATGCGGGATATGGGCTTTAACCTCATCGTGGGACCAAATGCAAACCTAGGGGTGCCGAATGTGTCCTATACATCTGACCCTACGTGGGCAGGGCATATGGATCTGGCCATGGCGGAGCGTTACCAAATCAACCGCATGTGGTTTGCCTATAACTACTTCCCAACAGTGAGCCTTGGTGATGCATCCTTTGAGACCGCTAACGATGCGAAAGCCTATTTGAACAACAACGATGTGTCCGTATTTAAACGTCTCATTACACAGACGACAGCGAACACGTACATGCTCGTCATAAGCCATGTGCAAATTCCTGCCATCGATAATGAACACCTAGCGAGTAACTCGAAAGTAATCATAACGGACTGGCTACGACACGAGCTAGGCTATAACGGCGTAGTTATGACCGACCGTGTCGATGTAGGGGCTTTGCAAGCAAACCAAAAGATAGGGGACTTTGCAGTTAACTCCATCGTAGCAGGCAGTGACCTCGTCCTCCTTGATGCGGATACGGGTCACATCGATGAAGTCCATCGCGCACTTACGCAAGCAGTGGCGAACGGAACCATTTCTAATGACCGACTCAATGATGCGGTTAAGCATATTTTGCTCATGAAGATGCAAACTCAACTACAACAATAAAGAAATAACTACAACAATAAAGAAACAACTATAACAATAATAAAGAAACGACTCTATAGATATCCTTATTACATACGAGTCATATGACGTGCTATACCTTATGGTAGGCACGTCTTTTTATATGTGTTGATTATGGAAAAAGATTATATACGAAATATTGTATGTTGGTGTGACGAGGATAGATCTATAAGAATGCAGTAAATATAAGGGCTTTCACAATCGAATGGGTAAAAAGTAAACCATTAAATAAGTATATTTTATGCGTAAAAAATTTAACATAATAAAAAGTCATGTTAATGTTATGAAAATAAGTTTAAATTTGTTTTAAATTTATGATATAATAATCTCCATAGAATGTTGGAGGTGAGAGTATATGAATTTTGTGGGACGTGCTGAAATTATTGAGAGTATCCAGTCCCGTATTGCGATGAATCAAATGAGTTTGTGTGTTGTGTACGGTCCGCATCGCAGTGGCAAATCCTATGTGGCTTCCCAGCTTGTACGACGTCATAAGGCGTTATACTTGGCAGGTCGCATGGCTAATGAAGCAATCCATGTAGCCGATATGAATCGAGCTCTTGAGGCACGTTTTGTTCCTACTGATGAGCAGGATAAATTCGAACCGATCACTAACTTGCAAGAGGCTTTTGAGGGTCTATTTGAAAGCAGTGTGAAAACGCCTCAGACTGTGGTGATTGATGATTACCCTTCCTTGGTGGAGGCTGTACCTCAGTTCCCCATACACTTGCGTGATTTGTTAGATACCTATAAAGAAACGAGCCAGTTGAACATCATTTTGATGGCCAATGGTTTAGAACAGCTCGATGGTCGCATCATTGGCGATCGCAGTCTAATCGGTCCCTATGTGTCGGAATATTTTGAGGTGAAACCGTTCTCCTTGGTGGATATGAAATCCTTGGGCCTTCACTATGCTAAGGATGACTTGCGTACCGTATTCGCCGTAACAGGCGGTCTACCTGCGTATGTGCAGTACTTTGATAATGGTGAAAGCATCGATACGAATATCATTAATTTGTTCTTCTCTGTATCGGGTGCTTTATTTGAAGAAACACAACATATCTTACACAGAGATATGAAGAATATTACTGGTGCTAATGCCATCCTATCTGGCCTTGCTACCCTTGAAAGACCATACTACGTGGAGCTTTTACAAGCTAGCCAAATTAAAAGCGGCACCTTTACATCTCGTTTAAATGACCTCATGGCGATGGGTCTCGTAGGTCGTATCCAAGCGAATAGCCGTGGACCTGCGAAATACGCAGACTACCACTTTACCAATAGCATGTTCCATTTCTGGTATCGCTATGTGTATAAATACTGGGGTGAAATCGTGCGTGGCAATGGTGCAGACGTGTACCAAACCTACGTAAAACCACAACTGAAAGACTTTGTGGAAGCTTCCTGTATTGCAATTTAATCAGACAATTTAATCAGACACCACACTTCCTCTGTGGTGTCTTTTTGTGTTGTTTATTTATTTTGCCGTAGTATTCTTTTGAATCTTATTTATGTGCCATATTCTTTTGAATTTTATTTACGTGTCATATTATTTTAATTATATTTCATTTTCAGCAATTACCTATCTAGGTGTATAGTTATGACCTTTTATGGGTATAAATTAATGTTAGGATATAACAGAATATGACGGAATTCAAAAGAATTGCCAATTTGTCAAAATCACCAATCCACGCTATTGTGTAGATAAGCGCTATGCCATGGCAGGAAAGGGGATTTATGTTATACACAAACGAAGAACCGTTAGTACAACGAACCTGTATTAAAACTGCAAGCTTACAATCGGAGAAATTAGTTACTAGAAAATCAGTATCTGAAAAAGTACAATCTAAAAAAGCACAATCTAAAAAAGTACAATCTGAGGAGCTATCACCTGCAGAAAAAACTTCTAACGAAGTACTTTCTAACGAAGTACTATCTAAGGAACCAAATTACAAGGTGCCAGAGGTGTTGAAATTACAGACCCTCATTTGTGGGCATCAGGTATTAACATCCTTATCGGATAAAAGCCTTGTGTCGATTTGTCAAAATCCGAACATGCGGATTCAGACCGTTGGATATCAGCCGTGGTCTGTTGATGAGCTGCGCCATGATGCGGCACAAATAGAGCTCTGTCGCAGGTATCGACCACTTATCTTGCACTATACGAATCGGACCGGGAACCGCGAGTTTAGGGAAGATCTAGAGAGCTATCTATGGGCCATACTTTTGGAATCGATTTATAGCTTTGATCTGAAAGGGGCTGTACCACTCCCTGGCTTTGTGAAAGCTGGCATTAGATATGGTTATATGCGGTATTGGAAACGAGAACGATTACGTAATCATCGTGAGATTCATATACCAGATCACATCACCGAAGATGGAGAGGTCACGTTTGGTATGGATATCTTCTCGTCTGGAGAAAATATAGCGGACATGATCATGACCGCCGATGAAGAACAAAGGCTGCGAGCGCGTCTCGTATGGGCCTTAGGTAGACTGTCTCCAGATCAGCGCGACCTATTACGTCGCGTTTACGGAGAATGCCAAAGCTTGGTATCGGTCAGTGAAGAGCTGAACTGTAGCCGCCAAGCTATCCAACGACGCCATGAACGAGCCCTTCGGAAGCTGCGCAGATACCTAACGACGGACTTTAAGAAACTACGAGTACATTAGATACGAATACAATAGGGCTATACATTCATTAGAACTATACACGTATTAGAGTTATATACATATGAGATTCTTAGAACTCTGAATCGATTAGAATATGTAGTGTAAACATATGACTGTTAGTCTGTTAGAGTCAAGTTTGTATTAAAATGATATGTGTTAATATAATTTAATTTCTTATTTATATTCTAATTCTTGCATAATTACGTTAATCGCGATTAACAGATATACATAAAATATGCAATTCTCAATTTAAATGAGAAAATAATGACACATATAAGTAACCATTAGTTTTACAAGATCTTAAAGTCTTTAATTTTACATAAATTTCTATAGTTTTGTGTATATATTTACAAATTATACAGACTGATATACAATTAAATCAACAGCAGATTAAAGCATGCGAATCTGCTTTCACAGAACACGTGTTCATTGTATTGTTGAAAGGAATGTTCCTAATTAAAGTGGAGAGAATTCCTATGATAACACATGATGAATTAACAGATATGATGGCCGCTCGGCTATCTAAGGGAGAGGATTTGGATTTGATCTATACGAATCCAAAGAACCACATTGTTTGTTTTATTCCTACTTATGAGCCTGGTGGTGGTGACAGTACGAAGTGCTATTTCGTAGATGGCCGTGAAGAACTGGTCTGTCTGCCGATGCGCACCATTACGCGGGAGCTGGCGCTACAGGAAGGGCTGAGGCCCAATTATATTATGACCAGCGACGGTCGGCGTAGTAGCTATACATCGCCTAAGACCTATGGTCCGCATCTGACCTTTGCCCATATCAAATGTCGGCGTCCTGTCGGCAAAGACGTGGTGTATGGCCTCTTTAACGTGGCTATACCCTATGAATATATCGTTACGGAAGGTCCGGAACCCGATACGAGCTATATTCACGTGGGGAACTTCGCACCGATTCTGGTGTACCAATCCCCGCGTCACGTCAAACACAAACTGAACGAAGCCATGCTAGAACACTGCAACTACGTGCGCAAAATGCTAGCCCGCATCAAACTCAGCCAAAACCCACAAGTCGTGGCCGAACTATTTATCGCCTGGAGAGACCTAACAAGATAAAACATTAGGGGGGAAGAGAAAAGACGTAGGGGGATGAAGTAATAGGGAGAGAAAGAGAGGAGGAACTGTAGGGAGACAATAACATACGGGAGACATAAAAAGGTGATTAATACAACAACATAAAGCTTTTCACTCTTGATAAAAACCACCCCATATAGGGGTGGTTTTATTTTGTGTCATTATGGAGGGACTAGCCACGAGGCCAAATTTTTAGTGCTATTTCAGCGAAGTCTTCTTGGCGTTTTACAATTGTGAATGTAGTCCAGTCATCAATTGATACTAGGTCACGAGTCATTTTGATTTCGGATTTCTTATAGATTTCTTTCTTTTTATCAAAGCCTTTGTTCTTAGCTCTATTGTTATATTCTTGGCCTAATAGAGTTAGGTTACCTAAACGCCATAGGTATGTTTCGTGGTCTTCATCATTGAAGTTGATCCACTCATCATTGATCTTCTTAGGGAGAATATGTTCAACATGAACTCGGTTTGAGTCATCTACAATTTTGGTTTCGTTGATATCAAAGTTATTAATTTTACGAAGTAAATAGCGTATAACTGCATTTTTCTTGGAGTTGAAGATTCTGAAGTTATTGATGAATTCCTCATCTGATACCATAAGAGAATATAGTTTTTTTAGAATATCATCTTTTGTTGGCTTTTTACTGGATACGCTATCACTATTAGGTGGCCAAGTTTTATCGCTAATACTTTTAGCGATTTGTGCAAATACAAGTTCATATTTATTTGCAACAAGTCCTGAAACAACAAAGTTACGAACTACTAGTGTTTCTATCGCTTTCAAAACCTCATTTATATCTTCTTCAGAGTAGTTTTGTAATCTTAAGGCAAAGATATAGGAATATATGAGGATGCATCTAGTTTTTGCATCTCAATAAGACGTTCGTTTAGCTCAGTCAAATCAAAGTCCTTGTTGTCGTCAGGGTGTAGTATTGCTGCACATACTTTAGATAGAAACCGTAGATTTGCTAATAATGTATTAACATCAGATTGTGTTTTTATATCTGTACGTAATTCTTTAAATAAATCTTTTTCTCGGGCAAAGCGCTTTGTACTGTTCCAATAGTAGCGAATAAATTTTGTTGGATCTATATTATCAAGATTATCAATAATAGTATTCCAGGTTTCAGTGGCGCTAGATAAGTCACTTTGTGCTACACGTAAAATATGATTCTTTAATAAGTCTGCTGTTTCTAGTGCTTTACCACGCGCATTGAGCGATTCAAAGATTATATACGCTTCATTGATATCGTCAGTTTCAACAGTCATAAGAATAAACTGATTGATTAAGGCTTGGTATAGTTTATTTAGTGCTTTGTATTGATTAGACTCATTATCTTTAAGAAATTCATTTACCTTTCCATTAAAGAATTTACTTGCATAGAAGATATTATAGTTAGATGGTTTAAGTTTCTTTTTATCAAATTTTTTGTCACTATAATCAATGGCGCCACGTTTTTGTACATATTCAAAGAAGAACTCTTTATCAACACCACCCATAGATAAATACTGCTCGCGTTTGCTTTCCGATATGCGGCCAATATATTTAGCATTAATATCCTCTGAGTCGTCATTTGCATCATTATTGTTTGTTGATTCGGCAATTTCTTTAAATTTTGTACGTAGAATATCTAGGAAGATAATTGTGGTTGAGATACGTTGCTGGCCATCAATAATATAGCGCTTACCATCTTCCTTGTTTTTGTGAATAACAACTTGTCCAAGAAAGTGTTCATCATGTGTATTTTCTTCGTAAATTTGTTCCAAGTCTAGCCAAAAGTCATCCAGTTGAGTCTCTTCCCAAGAGTAGCCCCGTTGATATTCTGGAATGTAAAGCTTCTCATTCCCTAAAAAAGAACCTAGTTTTGTTAGATTTGAGTTAATAATCCCCATATTACTACCCCCGTATACAAAAAATACTTTTCTTATAAATATTAGATCATACTTTGATGTAGAGATCAAATATTATAGAAAAACAGGAGTGCAAAATAGAGAATAAAAAGAGGAGACTGCTTTATAACAGTCTTCTTTTATATTTTATAGGTCATTAAATTACGGCTACCTTTGGAAATTATATGTGTTTATTAATTCATTTTATATTCATTTTATGGAAGGGTTTCATATTTATAATTATTTGTTTAACGGTATATAGTATATTGGAGTTAAGTAATATGTTTGTATTGTAAAAGGAGATTCAATATGTTGAAGAAAATGATTAGCACGGTACTACTAGGCACATCACTGT
>ERZ1699236.135-NODE-135-length-24461-cov-2.930344_pt1 | contig 24461 bp, 26 predicted proteins | sample MGYA00581538_ERZ1699236 | MGnify/ENA primary metagenome ERZ1699236 (study PRJEB42319, sample SAMD00040336) | human oral metagenome | material: saliva | host: Homo sapiens | study: EMG produced TPA metagenomics assembly of PRJDB4115 data set (Metgenomic analysis of... | reverse complement strand
TCTCCAACCTGTTCATCACGCTGAAAGACGGCGCACAAGCTGCTCCTGAAGCTGGTTACGCCAGCCTGGCGGCCGCTCAAGCAGCCGGTGCCGTTACTTTGAACATCGGTCTGTTCATCAACACCGTGATCAGCTTCCTGATCATCGCCGCTGCCATCTTCTGCGTGGTTAAAGCCATCAACTCCGTGAAAAAAGCCGAAGCTCCTGCTGAAGAAGCACCGGCAGAGCCTAGCGAAGAAGTTCTGTTGTTGCGCGAAATCCGTGACTCTCTGAACAAAAAATAATCACAATACCCAAACATACACACAAACCAAGGCCGTCTGAAACCATTTCAGACGGCCTTTTCTAACTCCATCACTCTGACATTTGGCTGTTTAAGAAAAACTACAAGCAGCTATCCTTCATTTATTTATTTATAGAAACCTTGCTTACGACCTCATTATTTTTACCCAATAGATAAAGGAAATTATCATTTACCTCTAATTTACCAAGGTAAGCGCCATAATCCATTTTATGAGCAGGACAGGTTTGAATCAAGTGACGAATACTCTTGTCTTTATTTTCAATATTCCAAAACAAGTCAACTTTATCGATCTGATGTTCCACTTGAATGGAAAAGTGGTGGATTGAATCTTTTTCTTTTTCCACACCCAACTATTTTCATAATGGTTTCTCTCTATTTCATTCACTACATCCCCAAGTAAGCAGAATGGAATAGAAAGCTTATGAAACACACGGTTTGCCCCTTCGACTAAGGCAGCCAAGAGCATCTTTTTCTTATCAACGGGATCTAAAGCTTCATAGGTACAAAAATCAAATGGAACCTGAACAGTATAGACACCAAGTAAGTTTATGATACAAGGATTGCAGACCTTATCCATGCATTCTATGATGATTTTCCAACAATCCTTAGTTGGAACAGGCTTGAAGAGTCGCTCCAACATAGATGTCATACACTTCGATTCATATACAAACGCTTTTCTATAGCATTTCCAATTTTGATTGTAGTCCTCTATCCTGGCCTCCTCGTATCTTAATGAAGCTGAGTCCATCAACTCCTCGATCCTTTGGCGATTTTCCACATAAGGTCTATCTAATTCAAAATATCTTAATTTCATATTCATACTTCCATGATCTTATTTTTTATACAGGACCAACCCTATGTAAAGGCTAAGTCTTTCAAGGTAGCAATGATTCTGAGCTCTAAATATCGAGAACTCCAACTTCTTGATGCTTCATACTTCTCACCCTCCTCAAAAGAAATTTCCTTTTCTTAACTATTCCCTATAGTCGTAGCACTTCTCCTGTAAAAAAGCCCGATGCGTTCAACATCGGGCTTTTAACTGGAAAACCAATCTTAGTCTTTGCGTGTTTCCACCAAAATCATTTCGACTGCTACGTCTTCCACTTCTACTTTAGGCACATCCGAACGGCGTGTTTTAGCAACCGGTTCAGGTTGTGGCTGTGCGGCAAAAGCGGCAACGGCTTGCGGATCAGTTTCAACGAAGATCAAATCGCCCAAACCTTCCGGCAAAACAGCGGCAACAGGCGCTTTTTCAGCTACGGCCTCAGTTTGCGTTGCCACAGTTTCGGTTGCTGTTTCAACCGGTTCTGCGACTTCTGCAACGGCAGTTTCATTCGGAGACAATACCGCGGAAATGGCTTCTTTGACGTTGCTGACGGCAGAAGCAAGCAGGGCTTGTTCGGCATCGGCGCTTTCGGTTTGCGCGACGGCAGGCTCGTCTTCGCTTTCAATGGCAAATACGAATGGCTCTGCGCTGGCAACTTCAGGCTCGGATACCACAATCACCAGCGGCTCGGCATGATCATCTTCCTGCGGCAAAGGTACATTTTCAGCTTCAACCGTTTCGTTCAAACCCAAAACATGCGCCACGGCAAAGAGGACTTTGTCAGCGGTGTCGGTAATGTTCAGGTATTGCTCGATTTTTGCCGAAGACGGAATATTGCGTTTTTTGCTGTTTGAACGGCGGTCGTTGCGGTTGTTGCGCTGACGGTTGTTGCGGTCGCGTCCTTGACGGCCGTTGTTTTTCACACCCTCTTCGCTGCGGGCATTGTCGTCCGTTTCAACTTGCGCCTGTTCGCCATCGGCTTGAACGTTCACGTCCTCAACACGGTTTTCCGCAGATTGATTACGGTTGCGCTCGTTGCGACTGTTGTTGCGGCGGCGTTTATTGCCGTTTTGTTCCGCTTGGTTTTCAGACGGCATCTCAGCCAGTGCAGCCACTTCTTGAACGTTTACGTCTTCAACCACTTCCTCAACACGGTTGCGCTCGTTGTTGCGATCATCACGGCGGTTGTTACGGTTGCGGTTGCGGCGACTGTCTTTACGCTCGTCGTTGCGGCTTTCGTTTGATTTGCTTTCTTCAACCTTGCTGTCGGCAGCTTCGGCATTCACTTCGCGCACTTCTACCTTGCTGCCGTCGTGCCTATTGTTGCGGCGTGGATTTTGACGGCGGCTGTTTGAACGGCGGTTGTTGTTTTGGCTGCGGTTGGTTGTAGTTCGTTTTTCGGCAGGCTCTGGAGCAACTGCGGCAGGTGCAGGCTCGCCGCCGAAAATGCGTTTCAACCAAGCTTTGAAGCTGTCCCACCAAGAGGCTTTTTTCTCAGGGGCGACAGTCGGTGCAGGCTGGGTATGGCGTACGCCTTTGACAGCTGGCTCAGGACGGGAAGCTTTGGCTTTTTCGCTGCCGAAAGGTTTGGCGGATTCGTCTTCTTCCGGCTCGGCAACGCGTTTGTAGCTCGGTTCGCCGTCTTCTTCTACGTCATCAATACGGATGCGGTTGATTTCGTAGTGCGGATTTTCCAAGTGAATGTTTGGAATCAGGACGACGTTCACATCCAAGCGCTCTTCCATCGCAAACAGCTCGGCGCGTTTTTCGTTCAACAGGAAGGTGGCAACATCGACGGGCACTTGCGCATGCACTTCGCCGGTGTTGTCTTTCATCGCTTCTTCTTGAATGATGCGCAAAACGTGCAGGGCGGTGGATTCGATGCCGCGGATGACGCCGGTACCGGCACAGCGCGGACACGCAACATGGCTGCTTTCGCCCAAAGCCGGTTTCAAACGTTGACGGCTCAATTCCAAAAGGCCGAAACGCGAAAGTTTGCCCATTTGCACACGGGCGCGGTCTTTTTTGAGCGCGTCGCGCAGGACGTTTTCAACATCGCGCTGGTGCTTGGGGTTTTCCATGTCGATGAAGTCGATGACGACCAAACCGCCCAAGTCGCGCAGGCGCATTTGACGGGCAACCTCTTCGGCGGCTTCCATATTGGTTTTGAACGCGGTGTCTTCGATGTCCGCGCCGCGTGTCGCGCGGGCGGAGTTGACGTCGATGGAAACCAGGGCTTCGGTGTGGTCGATCACAATCGCGCCGCCGGAAGGCAGGCTGACGCTGCGTGAGAACGCGCTTTCGATTTGGTGTTCGATTTGGAAACGGGAGAACAGAGGCGTGTGGTCTTGATAGAGTTTCAGACGGCCTACATTGCTCGGCATGACGTAGCTCATGAACTCGGCAACTTGGTCGTGAACTTCTTGATTGTCCACCAGAATTTCGCCGATGTCGGGACGGAAATAGTCGCGAATCGCACGAATCAGCAGCGAGCTTTCCATAAAGAGCAGGTAAGGGTCATGATGCGCTTTGCCTGCTTCTTCAATGGCTTGCCAGAGTTGTTTGAGGTAGTTCAAATCCCATTCCAACTCTTCCGCGCTGCGGCCGATGCCGGCAGTACGGGCAATGATGCTCATGCCGTTCGGAATGTCGAGTTCGGCCATGGCGGCTTTCAACTCTTGACGCTCTTCGCCTTCGATACGGCGGGATACGCCGCCGCCGCGCGGGTTGTTCGGCATCAATACCAAATAGCGGCCGGCCAGGCTGATGAAGGTGGTCAGCGCCGCGCCTTTGTTGCCGCGTTCGTCTTTTTCGACTTGGACGATGACTTCCATGCCCTCTTTGAGTACGTCCTGAATACGCGCCCTGCCGCCTTCGTAGTCGCGGAAATATGAACGCGATACTTCCTTAAACGGCAAAAAGCCGTGGCGGTCGGTTCCGTAATCGACGAAACACGCTTCCAGCGACGGCTCGATGCGGGTAATGATACCTTTGTAGATATTGCCTTTACGCTGTTCTTTGCCCAGCGTTTCGATGTCCAAGTCCAAAAGGTTTTGTCCATCGACAATGGCAACGCGCAGCTCTTCGGCCTGCGTTGCGTTGAATAACATTCTTTTCATAGTCACCTCGTGAACAGCGGCCGTTTGATTTGTGAATATCTTTTTCAGACGGCCTGTCTGTCCGGTTGGCACTCTTCAAAGACAAGATGGGAAAATCCCCGTGTAACCAGTTTTTGATTTGAAATCCGCAAGGTTGCATGCTTGAGCTCAAGCCATGTGCGGACGGATTCGGATAAAGAAGGAAATAAAGAACAATGCGGCGGAAAGGTTGATGGTTCCGCTGCCGTCCGAATGCTGATGTTTCGGACAAAATAAGGCAGCCTACATCTTCTTATTATCGTAGCGCCGGTAATTTCGGACGGTGCTGCGCGGACTGCGTCTTACGCCCGGCCGGACGGCAGGTTCAATTCAAACTTAATTACGGGATTGCGTTTGCCGGCTTTGAACAAACACAAGGAAATGCTTTGCGGAGTGCGTTTTTAATAAAAAATCGCGGTTTAACAATAAATCCGTTTCAGACGGCCTGCGACGGCAGGTTCGGATCCCGAAACGGACGTTTGGGATTATAGAGAAAATGCACGCAATACGCAAAGATTCAGTCAGCCTGATTGCCGTTGCCGAACACGAGGAAGGCCAACGCCTTGATAACTATCTGATAAAAATCCTCAAAGGCGTCCCGAAAAGCCATATCCACCGCATCATCCGCGCCGGCGAAGTGCGGCTGAACAAAAAACGCTGCAAACCCGACAACCGCATTCAGGCAGGTGATACCGTCCGCATTCCGCCGATACGCACCGCCGAAAAACAAAGGCCGTCTGAAAGTCAGGCCGCGCCGGCACGCGAATTTGACATCGTTTATGAAGACGATGCGCTTTTGGTCATCAACAAACCGTCCGGCGTTGCCGTCCACGGCGGCAGCGGCGTGAGCTTCGGCGTCATCGAACAAATCCGCCGCGCCCGCCCCGATGCCCGCTATCTCGAACTTGTCCACCGCCTCGACAAAGACACCAGCGGCCTCTTGATGATCGCCAAAAAACGCAGCGCGCTCGTCAAACTGCACGAAGCCATCCGCAACGACCACCCCAAAAAAATCTACCTCGCGCTGGGCGTAGGCAAACTGCCGAACAATGGCTTCCACGTCAAACTGCCCCTGTTCAAATACACCGGCGCACAAGGCGAAAAAATGGTGCGCGTCAGCGAAGACGGACAATCCGCGCACACCATCTTCCGCGTGCTCAACCGCTTTTCAGACGACCTCCTGCACCAAGTCGGCCTCTCGCACCTCACCCTCGTGCAAGCCACCCTGAAAACCGGCCGCACCCACCAAATCCGCGTCCACCTCCAATCGCAGCACTGCCCCATCGCCGGCGACGAACGCTACGGCGACTATCAAGCCAACAAACGCCTGCAGAAACTCGGTTTGAAAAGAATGTTCCTGCACGCTTCCGAGCTGCACCTCGCCCATCCGCTGACCGGCGAAAAACTAATCCTGAAAGCCCACCTGCCACAAGAATTGGCGCAATTTGTTTTAATGCTGGAAAATCAGGAAAAGGCCGTCTGAAAGGAAACCCATGAAACCCAAACTCATTATTTTCGACTGGGACGGCACGCTTGCCGACACCACCAACCCCATCATCCACACCTTCCAACAAAGCTTTGCCGATTGCGGCCTGCCCGTTCCCGAAGCCGACCAAATCCGCCCGCTCATCGGATACAGCCTCTCCGGCATCATCCGCCGCCTTGCCCACAACGTCAGCGAACACGTTCAGGAAACCCTGATTGAGACCTATGCCGCGCACTACCTCAATCCCAACAACCACAACATGACCCTGTTCCCCGAAGCCCTGCCCTGCCTGCAACGCTTGAAACAACAAGGCTATTGGCTTGCCGTCGCCACCGGCAAAGGCCGAAGCGGCTTAGACAAAGCCATCGCACAAACCGACACCCAAGCCTTTTGGCTGGAAACCGCCTGCGCCGGCGAATATCCGTCCAAACCTGCTCCCGATATGGTACTCGCCCTCTGCGACCGACTGGGTGTTGAGCCGGAAGAGGCGGTCGTCATCGGCGACACCACCCACGACCTAGAAATGGCCGCCAATGCCAAAATCCGCGCCATCGCAGTCACCACCGGCGCACATACCGCCAAACAGCTTTCCTCCATACCCCATGTCGCCATGCTCAACAGCTTGGCCGAATTGCCTGATGTATTGGAAACCTTATAAATGACGGCGTGCGTCAACTGACAAAGATTTAGATAACTAACAAATTGGACTTGAAATGAAAAATTTGCTTTTTATACTGCTAGGACTAGCAAGCATTAATACTTATGGATATGACGTGACCAGAGGTGCATTGCAAAACAATTCGGCATTGTGTGGGTATGGCTACAATCCCAATTGTGGTTCGTCTGGTCATCACCAACAGAGACGGACTACGGAAATTATCAATATTGATGTACCTTCAAGATACGGTGCTTGGGCAACCAACGCAAAGACCGGTAAATCAGGTGGTGCAATTGACATGGAATCGCTTGAAGCTGCTAAAGCACAAGCTATTAAGACGTGTGAACGAGGAGGGAGTAATGCGCCATGTAAAGTATACGTTTGGGTTCGAAATAGTTGTATTGCTGTTGCCGAAGGAAAGTCTGGTAAAAAATGGGCTGCCTTTGCAGGTACAGGAGACCCTGGTTTTGCGGAAGCCGATGCCTTAAGGAAATGCCAAGCGTCTGGCAGCTCTCAATGTTCTATTTTTGCAAACGAAGGATGTTCACTACCCAGATTCTAAATAGACCAAAGGCCGTCTGAAACGTGAATTTCGAATAACTAAATAAATTGGACTTGAAATGAAAAAATTGCTTTTTGTGTTGTTGGGGCTGGCAAGCCTTAATGTCTGCGTTGCCAACCCTACTTATGATGCAACCAGAGGTGCATTGCAAAATGACCCTAGTCTGTGCCAATACGGATACAACTCCAATTGTGGTTCGTCTGGTCAACGTCAACAAAGACGGACTACGGAAATCATCAATATTGATGTGCCTTCAAGATACGGTGCATGGGCAACCAACACAAAGACTGGCGTTTCCGGTGGTGCAATTGATATGGAATCACTCGAAGCGGCTAAAAAACAAGCTATTAAGGCGTGTGAACGAGGAGGAAGTAACGCGCCATGTAAAATAGTAACATGGGTAAGAAATGGTTGTATGGCTGTTGCTAAGGGTAAATCTGGTAAGAAATGGACAGCTTATACCAGCACACTAGGCCTTGGACTTACAGAGAACGATGCCCTAAGGAAATGTCAAGCGGCAGGCAGCTCTCAATGTTCTATTATTGCTAACGAAGGCTGCTCACTGCCTAAATTCTAAATAGACAAAAGGCCGTCTGAAACGTAAACAAACATTAAATAAGCCTTTCCTAGGAACACCCATGGCACTCCAATTTGAAATCAACGCCGTTACCCCCTTCCGTCAAAACTGCACGCTGATTTGGGATGACGAAACCAAAGAAGCCGTTTTGACCGATGTCGGCGGCGACGTACCCTATTTATTGCAACAAGTCCAAAACAAAGGCATCAAGCTGACTGCCATTTGGCTGACCCACGGCCATCTTGACCACGCAGGCGGCGTGGTTGAACTTTTAAAAACCTGCGACGTACCCGTTCTCGGCCCGCACAAAGACGACGAATTCCTGCTCCAAGCCCTTCCGCAAACGACGGCGCAATACGGCTTCCCTGTTTCTCCGTCATTCACGCCGACACGCTGGCTGGAAGAAGGGGAAACGCTCAAGGTCGGCAACCACAGCTTCCAAGTCCTCCACATTCCCGGCCACACTCCCGGCCAAGTCGTTTTTTACAACGCCGAAAACGGACTTTTAGTCGCAGGCGATGTTTTATTTTATGAGACCATTGGTCGCACAGATTTTCCGCGCGGCAATCATGATGACCTCATAAACAATATCTGCGCTAAACTATTAACCCTGCCCGAAACCACGCAAGTTATCGCCGGACACGGCCGCATGACCACTATCGGGCATGAGAAAAGGTACAATCCGTTTCTGGTTCGTTAATATGAATGTTGTATAAAGCCAACATTCTGGCATACACAGATTATGCGTATAAAGGAAAACTGGCATACAATTTGCAGGGATAACACCCGAAAGATTAAGTACCTAATCTCCGGCAAATGCCAAAAAGAACTAAAGCACAAAGATAACAAGGTATTGCGCAATACAACCTGATTTATCGAAAACCGGAAATCTCTAAACCCCAAGCCTTACTCGCAGTGAAATTGTTACAAAGTGACAATAAATGTCAGTCAGGCCGTCTGAACGGCTCTGCCGATTCAGGCGGATACAACGGAGATGAGGCGCAATGCCCTGCCGGAATGTGCCGATGTTCTGTTTGTCAAACCGTCGGGTACATCTTTAAGAAGCACAACATTATTTGGGTAAACCGGCAAACTCGCTGCCGGCACTAACAGGCCGTCTGAAAAGTTCGGCTGGTAAAATCAATAAAAGGATTATCAAATGAAAAAAATCGCAAAAGTGGGCTTTGCCCTGCTGGCTACCGGCCTGCTGGCCGCCTGTGCTACTAAGAGCAAAATCACTCCTGAAGGCACTACCGACGAGCCTCGCTTCCCTAAACCTTACTCCCTGACCTTCAACAAAGACCGCGGTACATTCCCGACTTTTGACGAGTTGGATCAAATGCGTCCCGGCCTGACCAAAGACGACATCTACAAAATCCTCGGCCGTCCTCACTACGACGAAGGCATGGTCGGCGTGCGTGAATGGGACTACCTGTTCCACTTCTACACCCCGGGCGTAAGCGTTGACCCTGAAAACACTTCCGGCGTTGAAGGCATCACTACTTGCCAATACAAAGTGATCTTCGACAAAGACAAATTTGCACGCAGCTTCTTCTGGAATCCAGTATTCCCTAAAGATGCTGTATGTCCTCCTCCAGCACCTACACCTAAACAAGAGCCTCAAGTGATCATCCGCGAGATCATTAAAGAAGCTCCTAAACGCATCCGTCAATAAGGACAAATTTGAAACGGATCCTATTGGGTATAGCCTTGGCAGCAGGTCTGAATTCTTTGGCCGCTGCCGATGCTGTCAGCGACTATATCCAACGCAAAAAAGTCGTGGTCAATACAGCTAAGGCGGAGCTTTGCTTTGCCGATGACGGTCAGTGCCATCCAGTACTGATCGGTAAGACCACGCCGAAAGGCAAATTCAATATGACGCCGATGATGACCAGCAAACCGGGTTACGGTGGCGAGGTTATCGGCTTCAAAGAAGAAAATGACTTTCTGTTTGCGTTACACCGGGTATGGACGCTCAAGCCGCAGGAAAGGCGCATGGAACGCATCGCTTCTCCCAATGTGGCCGACCGCATCATAACCAATGGTTGTATCAACGTACAAAATAATGTGTACGAAAAACTGCGTCAGTATTTCATTTTGGAAATCATCTGATGTAAGTCAGTCAAACAAAGGCCGTCTGAAACTTTTCAGACGGCCTTTCTTCTCAAACGAAAATTCGACGGCAATTTGCTTGCTCCGTCAGTACCAAACAAAGAATATTTGGCCGCTTCATTCTCTACTCATCCTCAAGCCATATCACTTTTTACCATATCCAAAGAACCAACAGTTATTTATGCCGTTTCTCGCCCAATGCTAGAATCGCGCGTTTATATATCGGCTCGCCGAGAAATCAATGAAATAAGATAGTGGCAGGAGTAGCTTTTATTCCCTGCCCCTTACACACACACAACCATCATGCCCGATTCTTCTGCCAAATTACCCAATTTGTGGCTGCTGATTGCCGCTGCCGCCTCCATCCTGCTGATTACCATCGGCATGAGGATGACTTTAGGGCTTTTTGTCCTGCCCGTCGTCAACTCGACCGAGTTGAGCATGACCCAGTTTAGCCTGATTATTGCCGTTTTCCAATTGATGTGGGGCATATCGCAACCCTTGTCCGGCGCGTTGGCCGACCGTTTCGGCGCGTTTAAAGTTTTAGCCGGCGGTACGGTTCTATTGATTGCCGCGTGTCTGATGGTGCCACAAATGCCGACTTATTGGGGGCTGATGCTGGGTATCGGTTTATTGTTGGCATTCGGTACGGGTTCGGGCGGATTTTCCATCATTATGGGACAGGTCGCCACCAAAACACCGCCTCATCGGCGCGGCTTGGCTTCCGGCCTGGTCAATGCAGGCGGGTCCGCAGGGCAATTTTTGTTCGCGCCGCTGGTTCAAGGTTTGATTGCCCTGCCCCACGTCGGCTGGATAGGGACATTTTATGTTTGGGCAGTCATTGCCATCTTGATTTTGCCGATTTCTTGGTGGTTGGCCGGCGGCAAACATGCTGCTCATACCGTCCATACCGACGATGACGGCCAAACCCTGAAGCAGGCCGTCTGCAAGGCTTTCGCCAACCGCAGCTATATCTTGCTGCATTTGGGTTTCTTTACCTGCGGTTTCCACATCGCCTTTTTGGTTACCCACCTGCCGACCGAAATTTCACTTTGCGGCCTCCCCGCTACGGTCGCTTCGACTTCCATTGCCATTATTGGTTTGGCAAACATCGCCGGCTGTATTTTTTCAGGCTGGTGTACCGGCAGATTTTTGGGCAAATACGTCCTCTTCGGTTTATATGCTTCGCGTGTCGCCATGATATTGATTTATTTGGCCGCACCTAAAACCGATTTGAACTTCTATCTTTTCGCCGCCTGACTCGGTTTTACTTGGCTGGCAACCGTCGCCCCCACCGCCGCCATTACCGGCAAACTTTTCGGTACACGCTACTTGGCCACCCTCTTCGGGTTAACCATGTTGAGCCATCAAATCGGCGGCTTTTTGGGTTCGTACATCGGCGGCATCGTCATCACGCGCTTCAACGATTACGGCTGGATGTGGTACGCCGACGCAGTCTTGGCAGGCGCGGCCGCCCTGTTGAATTTACTGATTCATGAACGGAAAGCGGCTGCAACCTGACGCGGAAACCTTGACATTTCAAGGCCGTCTGAACGTGCTATCGATACCTTCAGACGGCCTGTTGTTTAAAAACGAATAACATGATAATCTTTTAATAACGGATGAAATAATTCGTCCAATATTTCTACAAAACAAAAAGGACTCTATCTTATGAACCGTCGTCAATTTATCGGCAGCGCTGCTGCTGTTTCCCTCACTGCCGCCGCTTCTTTTGCCCGTGCTCACGACCATGCAGGCCATGCACACCATGCCGGTCACGCACATTCTGCACCGCGCGCCTACGAAGCTGCGCGCAAAGCAGCCGCACATTGCGTTGAAGCCGGCCAAATCTGTCTGGCGCACTGCATCGCCCTGTTGAGCGAAGGCGATACCTCCATGAAAGACTGCGCAGCCGGCGTCAATCAAATGCTGGCACTGTGCGGCACCTTGCAAAACCTCGCCGCCCAAAATTCACGCCTGACCCCGTCTTTGGCAAAAGTGTGCATCGAAGCCTGCAAACAATGTGCTGCCGCCTGCAAAGAACACGCCAGCCACCACGCTGAATGCAAAGCCTGCTACGAATCTTGCTTGGCCTGCATTAAAGAATGCGAAAAAATTGCCGCTTAAGCACTATTGAAAAAAGGCCGTCTGAAATCTTTCAGACGGCCTTTTGTTTATGGTTTCGTTCACGCTATTCAGCTGCAAGCTCTTGCTCATCCAACAGCTTTTTCTTCACAACCGCAGGATTGCCCGCGGCCACGCAATAAGGCGGCACATCTTTGGTAACCACCGAACCTGCGCCGATTACCGCGCCCTTGCCGATGGTAACGCCGCCCATGATAATCGCACGCCGTCCAATCCAGACATCGTCTTCAATCACAATCGGGCGGATGTCCGTATAGCCTTCAAAGCGGCGGGTTTCAGGGTTGAATTTGTGGTTGGTCGAATAAAACAGGCATTCCGGCCCCATCATCACGTTCTTGCCGAGGGTCAAACCGCGGCAGATTTCGCAATTTACGCCGATACCCGAATTGTCGCCGACTACCGTATCCGGAAAGACGTATCCGCCTTTTTCAATATTGACGTTTTTACCGATGTTTGGAGAAATACACGCAGCCAAAGCAACACGGAATTTTTGCGCAATTCTGCCGAATGGTTTGCAATAAGACGGGGGCAACACTCCTCCCAAAACACGCAAAATGCACGTCAATATCTTTTTCCACATTGATTCCGTCTCCTGTTCGTACAAGCGTAAATATTATTCAGACTATTATTCTTCTTAAAGTTTCACATCTAGAGGAGGTTTTACATCCTCTTTTCAGTTAGATTACAATCTGATCGCATAATATTTGGTTCGATATTCTATTCTAAACTGTTCTCTTCTGTTGCGAAACTACCCTGCATACAAAATATCCTCTTGACGAAACAGCCAAAAATAGCGAAAATTCCACGCTTAACTGAAGTACAGGCAAAACCCCTGTGCCCGCTTAATCGAAAGGAAATCAAATGAAACAAGGTATTCACCCGAACTACCACGAAATCAACGTTACCTGCTCTTGCGGCAACAAATTCGTGACCAAATCTGCAATGGAAAAAGACAGCTTCAACGTTGAGGTTTGCTCTCTGTGCCACCCTTTCTACACCGGTACTCAAAAAATCGTCGACACTACCGGTCGTGTGGACAAATTCAACAACAAATTCGGCAACCTGTTCAAACGCTAATTGCCGCTTTGTCAAAAAGACTGCTTCGTGCAGTCTTTTTTGCATTCAGGCCGTCTGAAACCTTTCTTTCAGACGGCCTCGCCATATCGGATAAACATCCTTTCAAATACCCGAAAAAACCAGCGGTAAACATGATTTTTACAAAGTGCCCCGGTCCGGCATATCGCGCAAACCCGTCAAACCCTGTACCATTGCCATTCAAACCAACCGTTTTTTGACCTTCCATGCTGACTTACACACCGCCCGATCCGCGCCGCCCCCAAAAAACCCATGAAAAACCGTGGCTCTTACTGCTGATGGCCTTTGCCTGGCTGTGGCCGGGCGTGTTCTCGCATGACTTGTGGAACCCTGCCGAACCCTCCCTCTTTACCGCCTCCGAATCCATGAAAAACGGCGGCAGCCTGCTGGTTGCGCAAATCTTCGGCCAACCCGACTTCACCATCTCCCCTGCTTTTTTGTGGGCAGCAACCGCATTCCAAACCCTGTTTTCGCCTTGGGCGGCCGATGCCTATGATGCCGCGCGCTTTGCCGGCGTGGTATTCACCGCCGTCGGACTGACTGCCTGCGGTTTTGCCGGTTTCAACTTTCTCGGCAGACACCACGGCCGCAGCGTTGTCTTAATCCTCATCGGCAGCATCGGTTTGCTGCCCATCGCCCACTTCCTCAATCCCATGTCGGCCGCTTTTGCCGCGTTTGGATTGATTCTGTGCGGCTTTTCACTGGCACGCCGCCGCGTCATTATTGCCATTTTGCTGTTGTGCAGCGGCTGGGTTTTACTCTCCCTTTCCTCAGGCTATCTGCTGACCGCGGCCATGATGTTTTTGGCACTTGCCCTGTCGTTCCATTCCACTTGGCAAAGCAAACGCTATCTGCTGACTCTGATTGGCGCCATTGTCGTTTCCCTGCCCCTGCTGATTCTATATCCGCTGGTTTTATCCAGAACCCATCCCGAATGGTTTGATATATGGTTCAACCATTATTCTTTAGGTGTATTCGGCGGTTTTCATCAAATTCAGACGGCCTTCAACCTGCCCTATTATCTGAAAAACCTGTTGTGGTTTACCCTGCCTGCTTGGCCGCTGGCGGCATGGACGCTCAGCCGCACGCGTATCCACGATAAAAACTGGGGCATTCTGAGCCTGTCGTGGCTGGTTATCATGACAGCCCTGCTCGCCATCAACCCGCAACGCCTGCAAGACAACCTCGTTTGGCTGCTGCCACCGCTCGCCCTGCTCGGCGCGGCACAACTGGACGGCCTACGTCGCGGCGCAGCGGCATTTATCAACTGGTTCGGCATCATGGCATTCGGTTTGATTGCCGTGTTCCTGTGGCTGGGCTTCTTCGCCATGAACTACGGCTGGCCTGCCAAACTGGCCGAACGCGCCGCCTATTTCAGCCCGTATTACATCCCCGACATCGACCCGATTCCGATGGCCGTCGCCCTGCTGTTTACCCCGTTGTGGCTCTGGGCGATTACGCGTAAAAACATCCGTGGCCGCCAAGCCGTCACCAACTGGGCGGCCGGCGTTACCTTGGCTTGGGCCTTGCTGATGACCCTGTTTTTACCGTGGCTCAACGCCGCCAAAAGCCATGCGCCGGTCGTACACCAAATGGAAGCAGCACTTTCTTCCGAATTGAAACAGAAACTTTCAGACGGCCTCGAATGTATCAGCATCGACGGCCAAGACCAGCGCACACACATCGCGTGGACTCAATACAGCCATATTAAAACCACGACCGACAACCCGTCCTGCCGCTACCGCCTCATCCGCCAAGCCGCCAACATCGGCGCACCTTCGGGCTGGCAAACCTTGTGGCAAGGCGCAAGACCGCGCAACAAAGCCGAGACTTTCCTATTGCTGGAAAAAACTGCGGCGCAGTAAATCACTCCAGCCTCAAAACTGAACACCCCGGTTCAACAAAGGCCGTCTGAAAGAACTTTTATCCTTTCAGACGGCCTTTGACTCACTTTAACACCGCTTCCCGTACAATAGCCCTTTTCCCTTACCCACCTAAAAACATGAAACCCAACCGCCTTTTGCCCCTCGTTCTCTTGTTGACCGCCCTCTCCGCCCATGCCAAAGATTTCATCATCTACGACCGCATGGACTACGTCGGCAAACCCGACCTGACCGCCGATAAACTCTCCAAAGTGTTTTTAGTTTACGAAAGCGAGCTGGTCAAACCCGATCCGACAGGCAAACGCAAACACAGCGTACTCAATGAAGCACGTATCCGCGAATTGGCCAAACAATCGCGCCGCGAAGGCTACCGCACCATTTCCACCGACATCGAAAGCTGGTTTGCCGAAAAAGACGGCCAACTGCTGACCCCTGACGAATTGAGAACCGACTTCGCGCGGATGTACCAAATCTTTAGAGAAGAAAACCCGCGCGCCTTCATCAGTAACTACGGCATGCCTTCCGAACACCTGCACGGCATCCGCCACTACCGCCCCAACGTTGACAACGAAGCCATCTTGGCCAAATGGCGGCAAGTCAGCAAACGCCGTGCGCCCACCGCCGCCATCAGCGACTATGCCAATCCCGTGTTCTACATCACTTCCCCCGATTTGGTGCAATGGGAAAAAGACGTGAAAACCGCCGTTGACGACATCCATCAACGCTTTCCCAACAAAAAAATCATCGGCTACATCTGGCCGCAATATTATTCGGCCACCAACAGCCCTTATTTCAAACAGTTCATCGACCCCGTCCGCTGGCGCAAAATGCTCGAAATCAGCAAAAAATACACCGACGGCGTGATTATCTGGTCGGACAAGCGTGATGAAAACAACCAAATTGTGCGTTGGAACGATCCGCGCATCCAAGCCACGATGAAAGCGACCCAAGCCTTCATAAATGCCAATGCCAAAGAAATCAAGGTAGAAGGTTTGCAGAAATATTAAAAACAAGGCGGGCATATTTGCCCGCCTCTTTATAATATGCAGTTAATTCCTAATAGTATTCATAAAGCTGTTAGGCATACTGGTCAAAAATCGTTAAAGAAAGGTCAGTAAAAATGAGAAAACTATCAATATCATCAGATGAGGGATTGGTTCCAATAAGAACAATTCAACAATTCGCTGAAGATGTAGGGGTCGTTTTTCCTGTTTCATATGTATCACTTCTTAGTAAACATGACTATTTATACCCTAAAGAAAATATTTTCAATTTTGTCAATCAATACGGTGAAAATGATGAAAGGGACATTTCATTTTTAGGGTATAAGCAAAATTTAGGCTATGAAGATATTTATAGCTATTCATGTATTGATGATGAATATGGGTATACAAAAAAAGTGATTGCTTTTGGGATTTCAGCTAATGGCGATTATATCTGTTTTGATTACAGAAAATGCAATGAAAATTCATGTATCATTCTGATGTATCATGATGATTTTTATGAAGATGAGAATGGAGATACGAAAATGGTAACTAGCCATATTGCAGATAGTTTTGATGCCTTTTTGGATATGCTATATGAACTTTCAGATTAAGTGTGTAGGTTGAGTTGAAAACCTAACTAAATTAAAAAAAATCGTCTGAAATCAGCAAGCCGTAGCCCATATGAAACCTAAACTCAGCAGGTAGGATGTGTGCGGAACGCACGTATTCGCTTCTCAAGGTTTGAGCTAAGAGGCCGTCTGAAAACAGAAAAACCGTTTCAGACGGCCTTTGTTTAACGCCATCGATCCAGCAGGCCATAAAGTGCAATTATCCAAAAAGGTATATTGATGGGCAAATACAAAAAGGAGGAGAAGTCAATTTTGCTATCTTCAAACATTTTCAATTTGGGGTATTTCCATGGTAATTACTTATCAAGAAGCAAAGAAAATCGCAGTATCTTTTTTAAGTCAAATAGAGCAAGAAATGGGAATTTCATTGTTAATAGTTGAATCTCATGTACGAGAAAATGATGATGGGTGGGTTTTCCCATATCAGTCAAAAGAATATTTAGAAACAATGGATATAAACAAATCTATTATTGGAAATTGGCCTATATTTGTTTCTAAAAATGGAGGAGTTCCTTCTATTCGTTGATTTAAGTCCATTAGCTAAGTCCGTATCCCACTAAATTTGAAACTATATGGATGAAAACAGACTCATAACGGGGGAAATGTATGGACCAACAGGACGCTTTAGGCACAGAGCAAAATAATGAGATTAAAGAAATATCCTTATAACTCTATAAGAGAGAGAAAAGGAAATTTATCGATGTTTTATTCTTTCTTTTCACAAAGAATTCAATATAGATATTGGATTAGCTGTTTCCTGTCTAAGCCCCCCCAAAAAAAAGTATTGATATTTGATAATAAAAATATTTTTATTAGATTTGATTCAGTTGTTTTTGTATTTCTATACAAATATACCTACAAAGCCGTCTGTATGTTTGACACAACACGCGACAAAACGACCGTAGCACCAACGCTTCTGCATTCTTTCACACGTTTTTACCCGTTATTCTTAAGCGCAGGCCGTCTGAAAATTGCCCGAATATCCAATACCCTTTACAATACCCGTAATTAAAATACATTTTTTGACACCCCTCTCCTGCATGAGTTCCACACCCTTCATCGAAATGAAAGACGTTGCCTTCGCATATGGCGACCGTCCTATTCTGAACAACATCAACTTCAGCATTCCACAAGGCAATTTCGCCGCCGTAATGGGTGGTTCAGGCAGCGGTAAAACCACGCTGATGCGCCTGATTACGGGTCAAATCCGCCCGCAATCGGGCAAAGTGCTGATTGAAGGGCGCGATTTAGCTGCATTTTCGGCGCAGGAGCTGTACGAACACCGCCGCCGCATGGGCGTTTTGTTCCAACACGGCGCATTGTTCACCGACTTGTCCGTCTTCGACAACATCGCCTTCCCTATGCGCGAGCTGACGGATTTGCCCGAAGCGGTCATCCGCGATTTAGTGGTGTTGAAACTGAATGCAGTCGGTTTGCGCGGTGTTGAAAATCTGATGCCTTCCGAGCTTTCCGGCGGTATGTCGCGCCGCGTCGCCCTCGCGCGTACGATTGCGCTCGACCCTGAAATCATGTTGTACGACGAGCCTTTTACCGGCCTCGACCCGATTTCGCTGGGCGTCATCGCCCACCTCATCAGCCGTGCCAACAAAGCCCTGCGCTCAACCAGCGTCATGGTAACGCATGATATTGAAAAATCGCTGGAAATCGTCGATCAAGTCATTTTCCTGGCACACGGCGAAATCATGTTCTCCGGCTCGCCCGAAGAAATGCGCGAACTCGACTCGCCTTGGGTACGCCAGTTTGTCGGCGGTTTGGCAGACGGCCCTGTCGCCTACCGCTATCCGGCGCAAACGACTTTAAAACAAGACTTGCTTGGGTAGTTTTCAGACGACCTGTTATCACTCAACCTAAACCTTAAAGGCTCATTATGAACGGCAAAGTTAAATGGTTTTCTGAAAGTAAAGGATACGGATATATCGTTTCTGAAGAAGGAAAAGAATACTATTTCACAGTAAAACATATTCAAGGGGCAGAGTTGCCACATAACGGCGATGCCGTTACTTTTGAAGCACGTACAAGCAAACGAGGACCGGTTGCAGGTACTGTCGTTATTACTGAAAAAGCATCGGAAAAAAGAGCGGCTGAGAAACAAGCTAAACGTGACGAAAACGATCCAAGGGTAAATTGCTACACTTGCAACAAAAAAATGACTCCACGGATTATTATGCGTAAAGGCAGTATTAGCCATTCTATTTGTCCCTACTGTGGCAGTGTCTATAAAAATTTTAGCAATTGCTTTATTGCTACAGCAGTTTATGGAGATTCATTCGCCGAAGAAGTTATTGCCTTACGCCGCTTCCGTGATGAAACACTTTTAACCAATACTTTAGGTAAGGTTTTGGTAAAGGCATATTATAAAGTTTCACCACCTATTGCGGAAAAACTAAAAAATATGCCTAAAACATCAGCCTGTGTTCGCAAATGCCTAAATAAATTAGCGGCATATTATGGTGGTAAAATCTAAACTCCTCTCCACCTTTCAAACAATCTAAAACTTAATCAATCAAGGCCGTCTGAAAACCATTTAACCAATCAACTGAAACCTATGAATTTTATCCGTTCCGTCGGGGCAAAAAACCTCGGCTTCATCCAATCGCTGGGCAGCATTACGCTGTTTTTCCTGCATATCCTGGCCAAATCAGGTACGGCGTTTACCCGTCCGCGCCTGAGCATCCGCCAGGTTTACTTTGCAGGCGTGTTGTCTGTCCTGATTGTTGCCGTGTCCGGCCTGTTTGTCGGCATGGTATTGGGCTTGCAAGGCTATACGCAGCTGGCAAAATTCAAATCCGCCGATATTTTGGGTTATATGGTTGCCGCTTCCCTGTTGCGCGAATTGGGTCCTGTATTGGCGGCGATTCTGTTTGCCAGCAGCGCGGGCGGTGCCATGACCAGCGAAATCGGCTTGATGAAAACCACCGAACAGCTTGAAGCAATGAACGTGATGGCGGTCGATCCTGTGGCACGCGTGGTCGCGCCGCGCTTTTGGGCAGGCGTGTTTTCCATGCCTTTGTTGGCTTCGATTTTCAACGTTGCCGGTATTTACGGCGCGTATTTGGTCGGCGTCGAATGGCTGGGTTTGGACGGCGGTATTTTCTGGTCGCAAATGCAAAACAACATTACCTTCCATTACGACGTACTCAACGGCTTAATCAAATCCGCCGCTTTCGGCGTAGCCGTTACGTTAATCGCCGTACATCAGGGTTTCCACTGCGTACCGACTTCCGAAGGTATTTTGCGCGCCAGTACACGCACAGTAGTGTCTTCCGCCCTGACCATCCTCGCTGTCGACTTCATGTTGACCGCATGGATGTTTACCGACTAAAGGCCGTCTGAAACGACACTTAAAAAGAATGAAACAAGGACAATAGCACATGAAAAAAAATGCTTTGGAATTTTGGGTAGGACTGTTTGTCTTACTGGGCGCGGCCGCTATCGGCTTTCTCGCCTTCCACGCCGCCGGCGGACAATCGTTCGGCAAATCCTCTCAAACCTACACCGTCTATGCCAATTTCAGCGACATCGGCGGCTTGAAAATCAACGCTCCGGTCAAATCCGCAGGCGTACTGGTGGGTCGCGTTGCCTCCATTCAACTCGACCCTAAATCCTATCAGGCAAAAGTCACCCTCAATCTGGACAGCCAATATCAGTTCAGCAGCGACGTTTCCGCACAAATCCTGACTTCAGGCCTGTTGGGCGAACAATACATCGGCCTGCAACAAGGTGGCGATACCGATTCTTTGGCGGCAGGCGACACCATTACCGTCACCAGCTCCGCCATGGTTTTGGAAAACCTTATCGGCAAATTCATGACCAGCTTTGCCGAGAAAAACGCAGATGGTGAATCTGCCGGTCAAAACAAACAATAAACACATATCCACTCAATATTCAGGACACTCCCATGAAAAAAACTTCCTTCATCAGCGCATTGAGCATCGGCGTATTGAGCATCAGCATGGCATTTGCCTCTCCTGCCGACGCAGTCAACCAAGTCCGTGAAAACTCCGTTCAAGTGCTGAAAATCCTCAACAGCGGCGATGCCAACACCGCACGCCAAAAAGCTGAAGCCTACGCCATCCCTTACTTCGACTTCCAACGCATGACCGCTTTGGCCGTCGGCAACCCATGGCGTACTGCGACTGACGCACAAAAACAAGCGTTGACCAAAGAGTTCCAAACCCTGCTGATCCGCACCTACTCCGGCACCATGCTGAAATTCAAAAACGCCAAGGTCAACATCAAAGATAACCCTGTCGTAAACAAAGGCGGTAAAGAAATCGTTGTCCGCGCCGAAATCAACGTTTCCGGCCAAAAACCGGTTAACATGGACTTCACCACCTACCAAAGCGGCAACAAATACCGCGCATACAATGTCGCAGTAGAAGGCGCAAGCTTGGTTACCGTATATCGCAACCAATTCGGCGAAACCATCAAAGCCAAAGGCATTGACGGCCTGATTGCCGACTTGAAAGCCAAAAACGGCGGTAAATAATCCACCCCGCACCATGCCGCCTGATGTTCAGACGGCATGGTGCCTTACATCATAAAGACACCATGCAAACAGAAATCCGCAACGGCACGCTCTACATCAGCGGCGACGTTACCGTCAAAACCCTGACTGCCTCCGCCTTTGCGCGCTACGAACAACAATGCCGTCTGAAAGAAACAGACAGCATAGACTTCAGCCAAGTAGGCAAAGCAGATTCAGCCTGCGTTTCCCTGCTGCTCAACGCTCTGCGCCGGATAGACAAAAAACCGACCATTCAAAACATTCCTGATTCCGTCCGCGCACTGGCCGAACTTTACGAAATCAAAGACTGGTTGCAATCATGAAAAAAACCACCGCTTCACTCTGCCTCCTCATCAGCATAGCCTCCGCTCCCGCACTTGCCGAACGCAATCCAGCCGACCCTTACGAAGGCTACAACCGTACCGTTTCCAAGTTCAACGACAAAGCAGACAAATACGTCCTTTCCCCTGTCGCACGCGGCTATCGCAAAGTAACGCCCAAACCGGTGCGTACCGGCGTGATCAACTTCTTCAACAACCTGCGCGACGTCGTCAGCTTCGGCAGCAACGTTCTGCGCCTTGACGTCAAACGCGCCAGCGAAGACCTCGTCCGCGTCGGCATCAACACCACCTTCGGCCTTGGCGGTTTAATCGACGTAGCCGGTGCAGGCGGCGTACCCAGCAATAAAAACACCCTCGGCGACACCTTCGCCTCATGGGGCTGGAAAAACAGCAACTACTTCGTTGTCCCCCTACTCGGCCCGTCTACCGTACGCGATACCGTCGGCAACGCCGTCACCACCGTCTATCCGGTTAAAAATGCCGTCTTCCACACCAGAGCAGGACGCTGGGGCACAACCGGCCAGCAAGCCATCAACACCCGTGAAGAACTGCTCGACCTGACCGACAGCCTCGAAGGCGCAGCCATCGACAAATACAGCTACACACGCGACCTTTACATGAAAGTCCGCACCCAACAAACCGGCGGCACGCTCCCTCAAAGCGAAGACGACAACATCGACATCGACGAACTGGTGGACAGCGACCTGCCTGCCGAAGCCGGGGCAGATGCCTCCAATACCTCTGTCGGCGAAACTGCCGACCTTTATTTATACACCCCTATCCAAACCGGTAACACCAGCCGATGATGCGGCAAACGATTAATCCGGTTTCCATGCAAAAGGTCGTCTGAAACCTCTTTTCAGGGTTTCAGACGACCTTTTTCTATGCCGTTTTAGAAAATCATAAGTCTGCTTGCGCAACTCACTACCAAGCCTGCGCCACATCATATAGTGGATTAAATTTAAATCAGGACAAGGCGAGGCAACGCCGTACTGGTTTAAAGTTAATCCACTATAAAATCAGAATGACCGTTACAAAAAGGTCGTCTGAAAAATCGACTTCAACGGAAATTCCTATTTACAATCCGTTGGATACCCTTTTTCAGACGACCTCTCAGGGTGGTTCAATCATCCAAAATCAAACAACTATGCAGTCTCTGCACACCCGCCATCCGCGTATTTTCAGTTTCATGCGGCTTAAAAACTTATCCGACTTGAGGCAGATTCCAATCAATCCAAAATATTAATGTGATACGGCTTTTAATTTTCTGATGACAATTCTTGATCTTCAAATTCCATACTTTCCGGATTTAGCTTCCAAACCGTCTTATCCTTAGAAGATATGGATTTTTTACCCTGATGAAATTCATAGCAGACCCTATCTGTTTTTAATACAAACTCTTTGCCGAGTTCAAATTCCATCACACACTTTCCTTGCGGCTTCAAGGACAAGGTATCTGCTACATGGTAACTCAGTATTCCATCTATTTTTTTAAAATTGAAGGGTGGGCGCAACAATTTTTTATTGTCATAGAATGATTCATATATCACATCTATCGAGCCTAAAGTTGGAAGACCGGTATGGTCTTGAACTATGCTTCCATCCTTTCTATTGACCGGATAAATATCATATTTTTGTTCAACAATGCTATTTCCTTCAGATTCTTCCGATTCCCCATTAATGGCAACAACAAGCCATGCAAATGAATCATTATAGGGAATCACACCCAAAACTTTTGCATGCTCGGGGACACTTGTTGGAACAGCATATATATATTCTTTAACATCCTTTGGCGCCTTAATCTTATTCAAATCCAGAAAACCATTTGACAGTCTCGGGTAGGATTGAAACCAGGTTTTAGATGAAATAGGCAAGGTTAAACATTCCGCCTCTGCCAAATGCTTCTGTTCCTTAGGATAATTGATGTAGCACTTATCCTTGTCGGTTTTTTGGGACGATACGGCAGGCTCTTTTTTGCTGTTTTGATCAGCAAGTGTTTCTTGGGAAGCTGCCGGTCCGACGCCGCAAGCCGCCAAAGCCGTGAGTGAAAATACGAATAAGATTGCGCGGTTGAGTTGAGAAAAAATCATATCTTTCCTTAAATACCCATTCATTTTGGCTCAAGCCCTTTAAGATATGAAGAATGATAACATCCAATATGAATTTTTACCTACTCATCCGCAGAAGTTTCTTCCCTTACCGACATAAGCCTATTTTGCGGCAAAACCCGCTATTCTAAAGCAACCGCATTTCCCGCCGCCGCTTCCCACAATTCCCGCTTCTTCCCTGCCGTCAGTTTTTTGATGGTAATTTCCCGTTTCAGCGCCTCGCTTTTGGAGAGGTCGTCTGAAACGATACGCATCGCCGTCGGTTTGTTCAGACGCGTGTATTTCGCGCCTTTGCCGGCGAGGTGGGCAGCGAACCGCTCTTGCGGGCGGTTGCTGATGCCGCAGTAAAGCGCGCCGTTTTCACACAGAATCAGGTAAACGCGCCAATTTTCCGCGTTCATGCGTCTGCTTCCTTGGCGAAACTTTCCGTGAAGATACGGACGGCAGCTTCGGTTTTGGCGGACTGGACGCGGTAAGGCGTCACCAAATAGAGGCTGACCGGCGGCAGCGTCCACTCGGGCAAAACGGTTTTCAGACGACCTTGGGCGATTTTTTCCCGAACTTCGCCGCCCACTTGCAAAGATAAACCGAAACCGCTTTCGGTTAGGCTGCGCACGGCGGCAAGATGCGTGCAGGCAATGCTGTCGGCGATGTCGAGGAAATAGCTTTCTCCACCGTGTTGCAAGGTCGTGCGCACGGGCAGGAAGTGCAGCCAGCGGTGGGCATGAAGCTGCGAGGGATGGGTGATGGGCGGATGGCGGTCGAGATAATCGGGCGCGGCGCAAACGGTGTACGGCCAGGTAACGAGATGGCGCGCGACCAAATTGGGATCGTCCAAAGCGCGGTCGCCGCCGCGTATGGCGATATCGGTCTGATTGTGTTGCAGGTCATCCAAAGTGTCGCTGAAATTGAGGACGGGGCGGATTTTGGGAAACTCAGTTTGCAATCGTGAAAATGCCGTCTGAAAAGCGCGGGAACCGATAACGCTGGAAGTCAGGGAGATACGCAATTCGCCGACGGGTTCGGTTTTGAGGTTGTCGATAACGGTACGCGTACCGGCAAGGGTGGCGGCGAGGCGGCGGCA
>ERZ1699236.134-NODE-134-length-24476-cov-2.800526_pt1 | contig 24476 bp, 19 predicted proteins | sample MGYA00581538_ERZ1699236 | MGnify/ENA primary metagenome ERZ1699236 (study PRJEB42319, sample SAMD00040336) | human oral metagenome | material: saliva | host: Homo sapiens | study: EMG produced TPA metagenomics assembly of PRJDB4115 data set (Metgenomic analysis of... | reverse complement strand
GTCGGTGACGACCAGGGCCGGTGGCGCGATCCGGCTCATGAGCGCGCCCCAGGCCCGAGAATTCTCACTCCTAGCCGCATACCAGCCCAGCACACAATCGGGTGTTTGGGCGATGAGCACCACGGCGCCTCGGCCCAGGTGGATACCGTCAACGAAGATGACCTCATGAACCTCATCGACGATCGGGCTAAACGGCCATAACTGCCACAACGGCTCACAACGGCTGCGAAACGAGCGGCCCCCGCCAGGCAAATCCGCCTGACGACGTCGACCCAGCAGCCAGGCCACGAATTCATCAAGATGCTTGGCCGTGGAGTCTATTTCGTTCAACGTCGTGATTTTGCAGGGTTGACACCGCCAGCGCTGACGACCTGTTGACGTCTTACCGTGACGGATCATGGGACAGCCACACACAGGGCACGATGCAGTATTCACAAGAACGAGGCAAACACGACCAACTAAAATAGTGACTTTCCCGCGCGACAAAGCCGAAAAGTCACCCTGCTAGCAACACGATCTGTCCATCCTCATAGTTGGTCCCAACCAACTAAAACACCGACTTTCCCGCACCAACACGCCGAAAAGTTACCCCTCCAGCAACACGTAGTGTCCTATAACCCCATTGACAGCATCCTCGCTGATAAAAATGGCCCCGGTCATTTGTGCATTGCTGACGCAAGAGGCCTGACCGAGGATCTGTTGCTGGAAGGTTACAACACTCTCCCCATCGTCAGCAAGTAGGTTCAGCATGATCTCGGGCTAGCCGTAGCACAACACACTTCAACGACAGAACACAGGTAGGTGATACCCACGAATGCAAGAATGTCCGGGCAGACAATCGCCAGAGAATCGGGAAGCCTCGGGCCAAGTGGCCCGAGGCTTCCCTGCTACTTGCTCACGCTCACGCGGTCTGGGGGAACGTGGAGGTGTCGATGACGTAGCGGTAGCGCACGCGCGAATCCACGACGTTGCCGTAGGCTTCCGTGATGTCCTCGCCTGTGATCATCTCAACCTGCGGGATGACGCCGTGCTCGGCACAGAAGTCCAGCATCTCCTGAGTTTCGGCGATGCCGCCGATCTGGGAGCCAGCGAAAGACTTGCCGCCGTTCACGAAGGCGCGCAGCGGCAGCGAGACAGGCTCGGCGGGCAAGCCCACATCGACGAAGACACCGTAGGGACGCAGGGCGGCCATGTAACCGGCGTAGTCGAGGCCGTCGGCGGAGACGGTACATAGGATGAGGTCAAAGGAGCCGCGCAGGGATTCAAGCACGCCTTCCTCGCTGGTCGCGTAGAAGTGATCGGCACCGAAGCAGCGGGCGTCGGCTTCCTTGGAACATCCATGAGAGATGACGGACACGTCTGCGCCCATGGCCTTAGCGATCTGCACGCCCACGTGCCCGAGACCCCCCCATACCCAGGATGGCCACGCGCGAGCCGGGGCCCACCTGGTAGTGCTTGAGCGGCGAGTAGGTGGTGATACCGGCGCACAGGAGAGGGGTGCAGGCCGCAAAATCCAGCTCGGACGGAATGTGCAGCGCGAAGTCGGCGCGCACTGTGAAGCCCCGCGAGTAGCCGCCGGTCGTCGGGTTACCCTCGGCGTCGGCACGGTAGGTCCACAGGGTTCCAGGCGTCGAAGTGCACCACTGCTCGTAACCGGACTCGCACATCCACGCTGGGCATGAGAACTCCTTTGTCCAATCAATTCGGGATGACACAAGCATACTGCAGCAAAAAGCCCCGACGCCGAAGCGCCGGGGCATTGGGGTGGCTGACGGGACTCGAACCCGCGACGTCCTGGACCACAACCAGGTGCTCTACCAACTGAACTACAGCCACCATTACGTCGCCGTGGAGGCAACGGGTAGAGCTTAGCACTACCCTGCCGAGTTTGAAAACTCGAGAGACACCTTCACGGCGGTGGCGTGCATCACCAATGGGCGCGCGAGGAGATCGCGTCAGCGAAATTGCCCAGGGCACCGGGCGTCGAGCCGAGGTAGAGGTCTGCGTCCACGAGGGAGACCTCCATAACCAGGAAGGATCCCTTGCCGTCTGGAACCAGGTCCACGCGGTTGAAGAGGAACAGCTCGTCATGACCCAGGCGGGCTCGCACGTAGTCGTGCAGGACACGGCGGATCTGCTCACCCCATGTCCACGCGACGGAGTCGGCGGCCTCGGCGGTCACCACGGCCTCGTGCATCTCGGGATTGGTGACGGAGGCGGGGTGCAGGGCCGAGCGCTTCTCAACGGCGTGGGAGACCAGACCGTTGAAGAACACAAGCGAAATCTCGCCGTGCAGGTCGATTTCCTCAACGTAGCGCTGAAGCATGACGGAGCGCCCCTCGCCCAGCAAGCCCTGCACCTGGCGCATGGCGGCCTGACGCTGGTGGATGTCCACAGTCGTGTAGCGGCCGATATCACGCACGCCGGAAGACACAGCAGGCTTGACGACGAACTCTCCGAAGGCCGGGAAGCGCGTGTGGATCTGGTGCTTAGTGAGCTTCTGGGAGGGTTCAAGCCAGTTCGTCGGAATCGTCGGCAGCCCCATCGCCGCGAGTTCCTTCAGGTAGTGCTTGTCTGTGTTCCAGTTGAGCACGTCCTTCGAGTTCTGCACGCGGTGCAGCTGGCGCGTCCACTCCAGGAAGGCGGGACGATCCTGCGCGTAGTCTGAGACAGAGCGGACGACGACCATGCCAGCATCGGCCCAGTCAACGTCGGGATCATTCCAGACCTTGATCTGCGGGTCGCATCCGCGCGACGCCAGTTTGTCAAGCAGTCCTTCTTCGCCGGGGAAGAGATTGGGCAGTGCCTGACACGTCACCAGCGTGACTTTAGGCTTGGTCGTCATGTGGGTCCTTTAGGGTCGGGATTATGAGAATGGACGAGGTCGGGGCGCGGCCGCGGGACACGCGCAGATGCGGGTCACCGCGGCCGTTCCCTCAGCGCAGCCCCAGGGGACGCTGCGATGCTTCGGTGAGCAGTTCGCTGAGCAGGTCCGGGTAGGACACACCGGCGGCCGCCCACATCTGCGGGTACATCGAAATGGGAGTGAATCCGGGCAGCGTGTTCACTTCGTTGATGATGACGGTGTCGGTGGCTTCATTGAGGAAGAAGTCGACGCGGGCCAGGCCTTCACATTCGAGGGCGTCGAAGGCACGCCACGCGGTCTCACGAATGCGCTGAGCGTAGGCGGGAGGCACGTCGGCCGGACAGGAGAGACCGACGACGTCGTCCACGTACTTGTGTTCGTAGTCGTAGAACTCGCCTTCGGGCACAACGATCTCGCCCAGCGGCGAGGTGCCACTTTGCCAGTCGGGGCGCGAGCCGAGCACGCCGCACTCGACCTCGCGGCCGGTCACGGAGGCCTCGACGATGATGCGCGGGTCGTGGTTTGCGGCTTCCTTGATGGCGACGGGCAGATCTTCGCGGCAGGTGACGCGCGAGATGCCGACGGAGGAGCCGGCGCGGCAGGGCTTGACGAAGACGGGGAAGCCGAGGCGCTCGATGCGGTCCATGCACGAGGCGGGGTCGCTCTCCCACTGACGGGCGGTGATGCAAACCCAACGGCCAACGTCGATACCGGCGGCAGCGAGCACCGTCTTGGTCAGGTGCTTGTCCATGGAAATCGCCGAAGAGGTCACGCCGCATCCGACGTAGCGCACGTCGGCCATCTCGAAGAGGCCTTGGATCGTGCCGTCCTCACCGTAGGGGCCGTGCAGGAGCGGGAAGACGATATCGACGTGACCGAGGTCTTCGACGCCCACGACGCGGGAGTCCTTATCCGAGGGGTCGCCGTCGTAGGTGAGTTCGACGAGGTTGCCCTCACCCGGCGTGAGGGCCACGCGGGTAGAACCCGCTGTCACAGTCTGTCCCTTGCCGTCCTTGAATGCCCACGCCGACGGGTCGTCGGCGACGCGCACCCACTGGCCGTCCCGCGTGATGCCCAGCGGGATCACGTCCCACTTGGTGCGGTCGATGGCCGTGAGGATGCCGGCAGCCGTGGCGCAAGAGATTTCGTGTTCGGAGGAGCGTCCACCGAAAACAATGAGGACGCGAGGACGAGTTGGTGCAGTCATGGGTCCAAGCCTACCGCGCGTCAGGCTTTCCCCGCCCGCGTGTGTACCTTTTAGACCAGTTCGATCTTCCACCCATCCATCTTCTGGGGGCGTGCCAGGAGCATGCGACCCATGTCCGCGATGGTCGCGCGTCCCTCGACAACCTCGACGACAGCGCTGGTGATCGGCATGTCAACGCCGGCGGAGGCGGCGACCTGGAGGATCGGCCCCGCCGAAGCGACGCCTTCGACGACGCCCGGGGACAGGGCCATGGCCTCGTCCAGGCTCATGCCCGAGCCGAGCCGATGACCCAGGGAGAAGTTACGCGACAGGCGCGAGGAGCAGGTCGCGACGAGGTCTCCGATACCGGACAGGCCCGCGAAGGTCGCGGGGTCGGCCCCCAGGGCGGTACCAAGCCGGGTCATCTCGGCCAAGCCACGTGTGATGAGGGTCGAACACGTGTTGATGCCCAGACCCATGCCCTCAGCGGCACCAATGGCGACGGCGATGACGTTCTTCGTCGCACCCGCCATCTCGGTTCCCACCACGTCGGCCGAGACGTAGGGACGGAAGTAGGAGTTGTGGCAGGTCCGCGCGATCTCCTTGGCCAGCTCGACATCGGAGGAGGCGACGACCGTCGCGGTGGGCTGGCGCTCAGCGATTTCGCGCGACAGGTTCGGGCCGGAGAGCACGGCGATGCGACTGTGGGGCACACCCGAGGCATCGGCAATGATCTCGTCGACGCGCTTGAGAGTGCCCAATTCGAGGCCCTTAGCCAGGGACAACAAGGCCACGTCGGGCACGAAGGACGCGCGTGCGGATTCCAGCGTCGCGCGCACGGCCTTGACGGGGACGGCGACGACGACCAGCGGCTTACCTGCCACCGCCTCTGCGATATCCGTCGTGGCTGTAATACGCTCAGACAGCGTGATGCCCGGCAGATACGTCGGGTTTTCGCGACCGTTGATAAACGAAATCGTGTCGGCGTTGCGCCCCCACATGGTGACGTCCACGCCAGCATCCGCGAGAACCTGAGCGAATGTCGTACCCCACGCTCCCGTTCCCAGGACCGCTGCTGTTGTCATACTCATCGTGACCTCCCTGTCCAGCTCAGTCTACTAGGATGGGAAAACTGTCACACCACATGGAGAGGCTTTGTCTCACCGTCGGGCACGCCGCCGCTATCCTCGCGCTCGCCGCCTGCGCACCCCTCGTCCCCGCAGGGGCAGCCGAACACACAGCCCGCCCCGGCCTCGTCCGTCCAGGTCTCCTCCCCCACCCTCCAGTCGGACGCAACGAGCGAGGCGAGCGAACCAGGCCTGGACGTGACAAAGCCGATCAACGCGGATACCTGGACGTCGTCGATATCCGGGACTAGCCCTTCTTCTTGGCGGCCTTCGCGGCCTTCTTGGCGGCCTTAGCCTGCTCTTCCTCCCACCAGGGGCCAGCCTGCGTGGCGGGGTCCCACACGGTATCGGGCACGGGCAGTCCGCGCAGCTGGCCGACGCCCTCACGCACCGCCTGAAGGATGCGCGCCGTCGCCGCGTTGACCGCGTCGTGGTCCTCGGATCCGGCGGGGCCGATCAGGTCAGACAGGTCGACAGGCGCGCCGAAGTGATAGGAGATACGCCGCCCCGGGCGCATATCCATGCCCTTAGCGTTGTAGGGGGCCATGATGTCCTGCGGCCCCCACTGGGACAGGGGGATGACGGTAACGCCCGTGTCGAGGGCCAGGCGGGCGGCACCCGACTTGAACTCCATCGGCCACTGATCCGGGTCGCGCGTGAGCGTTCCCTCAGGGTAGATGCCGACGACCTCACCTGCCGTCAAGGCCTCGCGCGTGGGTGCCAGGACAGCCGAGGGGTTCGAATCACGGTTGACGGGAATCAGGCCCATGCCCTTGATAATCCAGCCGAACACCGGGACGGAAAACATCGACTTCTTCGCAAGGAACCGCACCGCAGTGTTGCGCTTCATGAAATACCAGCACAGACACAGGGGGTCGACGTTCGACAGGTGGTTGGAAACCAACAGGAAACCACCCTCCGTGGGGAGGTTCTCCTCGCCGGTGACGGTGAACTTCACCCAAGGGGTCATGATGGGCGTCAGCACGCCCTTCGCGAAGGCGTAGAAGCCGGAAACTGCACTCATAGGCCCATTCTAGGGGGACCACTCCCCCACAGCGCAAAACCCATGCTCTGCCTTACGCAGCAACCGAGCGCAGCTCACAGGCACGGTGGGCGCGCCGCACGCGATGACAACCTCAGACCAGGACGGAAACGACGCCGGGAGCCACGTCCACGGTGAAAGGAATCGACGCAATCCGATCCCCATCCGCCATCGCGATCATGCCCGCGGGTGCCGAGAAAGACACCATGCGCGCAGTTTCGACCTCGATGGCCGGGTGGTTCTTCGCCCGACCACCCACAACACGGGCCAAGATCGGCAGGGCACGCGCGACCGACATCGGACCCACGTGACACACCTCAAGGATGCCGTCGCTCATGTCCGACGACTCCACCAGCGTGATACCCCCACCAAAGCGCCCCGAGTTCGACACGGAGGCAAGCCAGCCGCTCAGGTCACATTCGCGACCATCCACCGTCGCAATGATCTCAGTGGGTTCGTGCGAGGCCAGGGCCGCGAAAGCGCCGTAGCCGTAGGCCAGCGGCCCCGACGTCAGCGACGACTCGTTCGCCAAAATGTTCGCGCGCGCATCCAAGCCCACCGACACGACGCCGAGCGCCAGGCGCACACCGTCGCGCGAGCGCACCCACATGCCGTCCAGGGGGCGCACACGCTTCACCAGTGAGTCCGCGCCATGACGGACCCGCCCAGCCACGGCCTCGTTCCCCGAGGAGGCGGACGCAAAGCCGAGACGAGCCAGATCCCGGGCACGCGCCAAGGGGTCGGTGCCGATACCGAGCGCGCGGCACAGATCGTTACCGCGCCCGCCCGGCATGGGCGCGAAGATGGCACCGGACTCGTGGCACCCGCGCGCAACCGCACTCAGGTAGCCGTCCCCGCCCAGGGCCGCCACGATCGCGTCGGCGGCTACCTGGCCGGCGAGAGCCGCCGGGTCGTCCCCGGGCGTCGTCAGGCGAACAGCGACCTCCCAGCCGCCGCTGCGCAAAATCCGCACAATGCGCGGCCCCAGGCGCACGCTGCGCCCGCCCGCCGACATCGACGAGACCAGCAACAGAACGCTGCGACGCACCCACCGCCCGGCCATGCGCTCAGGCGTCCAGGTAACGCACGCGCGCATCCAGCTTGTGGAGCTTGCGCGTGAAGTGCTCGTAGCCGCGCGAAATCACGTCGATACCGGACACGGTGGACGTGCCCGTCGCGGTCAACGCGGCGAGCAGGTGCGAGAAGCCACCGCGCAGGTCCGGGACCATGATATCCGCGCTGTGCAGCGGGGTCGGACCCGAGATAACCGCCGAGTGATAGTAATTCTTCTGGCCGAAGCGACAGGGCGTGCCGCCCAGGCACTCGCGGTAGACTTGAATGTTCGCGCCCATCTTGCGCAGCGCCTGGGTAAAGCCGAAGCGATTCTCGTACACGGTCTCGTGAACGATGGACAGACCCTCGGCCTGTGTGAGCGCCACCACCAGGGGTTGTTGCCAGTCGGTCATGAATCCAGGGTGCACGGCCGTCTCAAGCGCGATCGAGTGCAGCGGCTCGCCCGGGTGGTAGAAGCGGATACCATCGGCGTCAATATCGAAGGCACCGCCCACCTTGCGGAAGGTGTTGAGGAACGTCGTCATGTCGGGCTGATGGGCACCACGCACGTAGATGTCACCGTGGGTGGCCAGGGCAGCCGCTCCCCACGAAGCCGCCTCGATGCGGTCCGGCAGGGCCGTGTGGCGGTAGCCGGTCAGCTTGGCCACGCCCTCGATACGGATGGTGCGATCCGTGTCCACGGAGATGATCGCGCCCATCTTCTGCAGGACGTTGATCAGGTCAAGGATCTCAGGCTCGATGGCCGCACCCTTCAGGGTCGTGATGCCCTCGTTGCGTACGGCCGTCAGCAGGGTCTGCTCAGTCGCGCCGACGGACGGGAAGGGCAGCTCGATGATTGCGCCGTGCAGGCCCGTGGACGGTCGCTTGATGTGCACGCCGTCGGGCTGCTTATCAATGATTGCGCCGAACTGGCGCAGCGTATCGAGGTGGAAGTCGATGGGGCGACCGCCGATCGCGCATCCGCCCAGCTCGGGGATGAAGGCCTCGCCCAGCTGGTGCAGGAGCGGGCCGCAGAACAGGATCGGGATACGCGAGGCACCCGCGAGCGTATCGATATCCGAACGCGAGGCGATCTTAACGTTGGAGGTGTCCATACGCAGCGTGCCGCGGTCCTGATCAAAGTCGATTTCGACGCCATGCAAGCTCAGCAGATTCGAGACGACGTCGGTGTCGCGGATGAGCGGGACGTTGTAGAGCTCGGAGGGGGTGTCGGCCAGCAGCGACGCGACCATGGCCTTCGGCACGAAGTTCTTGGCACCGCGAACGGTGATCTCTCCGTGGAGGGGATGACCGCCTTCGACTTGCAGAATGGATGGCATGGGGGAACTCCTCAATATGACGTAACTGGCCCCTACTCTAGCTAGGTAGGGGCCAGTGTGCGCAGTGCGTTCAGTCGCGGGCGGACAAAACCTCTTGCTTTGGTAAGAATTTCGCCGGCAGCGTGCGCGGCTTGAAGGACGGGCGCGCGGCCTCGTAAGTCTCGATCTCCTTCTCGTGGCGCAGGGTGAGGGCGATGTCGTCCAACCCTTCCATGAGCGTCCAGCGCACGTAGTCGTCGATCTGGAAGGTGCCCGAGATCGCACCGGCGCGCCAGGTCTTGTCCTCCAGGGAGACGGTGACCTCGGTGCCGGGCTCGGCCTCGAGGAGCTTCCACAGGGACTCGCAGTCCTCCTGGGAGATGATGCCGGTCACCAGGCCCTGCTTACCGGAGTTGCCGCGGAAAATATCGGCGAACTTGGGGGCCAAGACGACGCGGAAGCCGTAGTCCTTGAGCGCCCACACGGCGTGCTCACGCGAGGAGCCGGTGCCGAAATCGGGTCCGGCGATGAGGACGGAGCCGTTCTTGTAAGCGTCCTGGTTGAGGACGAATTCGGGATCGTTCCTCCACGCGGCGAAGAGGGCGTCCTCGAAGCCCGTGCGGGTCACGCGCTTCAAGTAAACGGCGGGGATGATCTGGTCGGTGTCGACGTTGGAGCGGCGCAGCGGGACGCCGACGCCGGTGTGGGTAATGAACTTTTCCATGGTGCGTCAGTCTTTTCTTCCGTGGGGGACGAGGCCGTGGCCCTCCCCCGTGATCGGGTGGCGGAGGGCGGGCCTCAGAGATCAGCCGGGGAGGACAGGGTGCCTCGCACGGCGGTGGCAGCCGCGACGAGCGGGGACACCAGGTGCGTGCGGCTGCCCTTGCCCTGGCGGCCTTCGAAGTTTCGGTTAGACGTGGAGGCCGAGCGGTCTCCCACGTCCATGGTGTCAGGGTTCATACCCAGGCACATGGAGCAGCCGGCGTTGCGCCATTCAGCACCGAAGTCCGTGAAGATCTTGTCGAGGCCCTCAGCCTCGGCCTGCAGGCGCACGCGGGCAGAGCCGGGCACGACCATGACGCGCACACCATCGGCCTTGTGACGTCCCTTGAGGACACTGGCGGCGGCGCGCAGGTCTTCGATGCGGCCGTTCGTGCAGCTGCCGATGAAGACCGTGTTGACGGCAATCTCGCGCATCGGGGTACCGGCCTTGAGGTCCATGTACTCCAGGGCGCGCTCGGCGGCGGCGCGGGCGGTCTCATCGGTGAAGTCCTCGGGGGCGGGGACTGCGGCCGACAGCGGCACGCCCTGGCCAGGATTGGTGCCCCAGGTGACGAAGGGCTCGATGTCAGCGGCCTCGAGGACGACCTCGGCGTCGAAGACGGCGTCCTCGTCGGAGGCCAGGGAGGACCAGTACTCAACGGCGCGATCCCAGTCTTCGCCCTCGGGGGCGTGGGGGCGGCCCTTGATGTAGTCGAAGGTCGTCTGGTCGGGGGCGATCATGCCGGCGCGGGCACCCGCCTCAATCGACATGTTGCAGATCGTCATGCGGCCCTCCATGGAAAGCTCGCGGATGGCCTGGCCGCGGTATTCCAGGACGTAGCCCTGGCCGCCGCCGGTGCCGATCTTGGCGATGACGGCGAGGATGATGTCCTTCGCGGTCGAGCCTGCGGGCAGGGAGCCGTTGACCGTGATCGCCATGGTCTTGAAGGGGGCCATCGGCAGGGTCTGGGTCGCGAGCACGTGCTCGACCTGGCTGGTGCCGATACCGAAAGCCAGCGCGCCGAAGGCACCGTGCGTGGAGGTATGGGAGTCGCCGCACACGATCGTCATGCCGGGTTGGGTGAGGCCCAACTGGGGGCCGACGACGTGAACGATGCCCTGATCGGCGTCGCCCAGGGAGTGCAGGCGCACTCCGAACTCCTCGGCATTCTTGCGCAGCGTGTCGATCTGCGTACGGCTCGTGATGTCCGCAATGGGCTGGTCAATGTTGACGGTCGGCGTGTTGTGATCCTCCGTCGCAATCGTCAGGTCGGGGCGGCGAACCTTGCGTCCGGCCAGGCGCAAGCCCTCGAAGGCCTGGGGGCTCGTGACCTCATGCACGAGGTGGAGGTCGATGTACAGCAGGTCGGGCGCGCCGTTCTCACCCTTGGAGACGATGTGGTCGCGCCACACCTTTTCGGCCATCGTTCCACTCATTGTTCCTCCTCTGGCCTCCCTTTTGGAGACACTGTGTCAGTCATGCTTCGAACCCAATCGAAGCGCTTTGACCGCGTGTCAACCTCACCGATCTCACGTCTCGGACGCTCCTTTGACGCGTTTCACTATCCGGCAGTTTGCCATCTCAATTAATGAGATATTAAATAGTTGTATGGAAGAGCAAACATCCAGTGGCGTTGGCGTTCTCGATAAAGCTGCGCTGGTCCTCAGCGCTCTCGAAGCGGGTCCCGCAACCCTCGCACAACTTGTCACCAGTACCGGGCTCGCACGCCCGACTGCTCACCGTCTGGCTGTCGCCCTCGAATATCACCGCATGGTAGCCCGCGACATGCAGGGCCGATTCATTCTGGGACCCCGCCTACAGGAACTCTCCTCCGCGGCTGGCGAAGACCGCCTCCTCCAAGCCTCCATGCCGGTCCTCCAGGCCCTGCGCGATCACACCAAGGAATCTTCCCAGCTCTTCCGTCGCCAGGGCGACTACCGCGTGTGCGTCGCGGCCTCCGAACGCGAAATGGGCCTGCGTGACTCGATCCCCGTGGGTGCTACGCTCTCGATGAGCGCCGGATCTGCCGCCCAGGTACTGCTCGCCTGGGAAGAACCCGACCGCCTGCACCGAGGCCTGTACGGTGCTTCCTTCAACGCCACCATGCTCTCCGAGGTACGCCGACGCGGCTGTGCGCAGTCCGTGGGCGAGCGTGAACCCGGCGTTGCTTCTGTCTCCGCACCCGTGCGCGGGCCGTCGGGTCGCGTCCTGGCGGCCCTGTCGATCTCCGGCCCCATCGAGCGCATGGGCCGCCAGCCGGGCCGCCAGCACGGCCCCTCCGTCATGGCCGCCGCCAACAGGCTCTCCGAGTTTCTCGCCACCGTCGAGGACGCCGCCGACCTCTGAGCAACGAAAGCCGCGAACAACGTCAACGGGCGGGCCGGGATGACTGAGTCGTCCCGGCCCGCCCGCGTATCGCCGCTGGCACCTCAGGGCACGAGGCGCCCGTTGGCATCAAATGTATAGGCGGTGCCATCCACGACGACGCGGCCCGTCACCATCGCCCCGGAGGGCTGGCAGTAGAACCAGGACTCGCCGTCCTTGACCCAGCCGGACGCCATGTGGCCATCACCCGTCAAGAAGTACCAGGTGCCGCCCAGCTTCAGCCAGCCGGTCGCCATCTCGCCGCTGCCGTGCAGGTAATACCAGGTATCACCCAGATGCTGCCAGCCGGTCGCCATCTCGCCGGAGCCACTCAGGTAGTACCAGGTACCGTCATCATCAAGCCAGCCGATGGCCATGACACCCGTCTCCGGATCCAGGTAGTACCAGGAGCCGCCCGTCGCGGTCCATCCGGTCGCCATCGGACCCTCGGGAGCGTAGTAGCGCCACTGGCCCTCTTCCTTGTCCCAGCCAGTCTTCATCCAGCCGGACGCGTCAAAGGCGTAGGTCTCACCGCCCAGCGCAACGCGCTCGTTCACGGGGAACGTGCCATCCGGGTAGCTCAGCCACCAGCGCCCGTCAGCCGCGCGCATCCACGTGCCGTCCTCGGCAATGGGACCGGGTTCAACCCGCTCCCCCGCTGCCTGGGTGAAGACAGCGACCGTGCGTGCGGGGACCGCGACGACACCCGTCTTCGCCGAGAAAGATGCCTCCTTAACGACAGAGTCAGCGCCCGTGGCCTGAGCGTCATGCAGCTTAAAGACACGACCAGCCAGGCCGTCGACGCGCTGCGTCAGTTGCTTGTCCGTCGCGTTGAACACGACGAGCGCACCGTCAAGGGCCGGATCAACGTCCGTCCCAGCCCCGGCCTCGTCGTTGATAAGCATCATGATCGTCCCATCCACGGCCTCGGGGCCGGAGTTCGGGAAGGTCACCTTCTGGTTGATGAGCTCAGCACTGCCCAGCGTGAACAGGCGCGAAGACGAACGCACGCGCAGGAAGTCCATTGCAATCTCCGAGGAGGTGTCGATCTGCTCCGGGGTCGGCTTCAGATCGGGATTCTCCAGCAGGGGACGCATGTGGTCCCAGGCCGCGCCATTCTTCGACTTGACGGGCAGGCCGCGACCGAAGCCATTGTCCTTCATCGTCCAGTCAATCGCGTTGAAGTGATCACCGGAGTTGAAGGAATCACGATCCAAGGACTTCGAGCGCAGCATCTCTGTGCCCGAGGCCCAGAATGAAGGCGACTGAGCCAATGCCACGGATGCCTGACTGATCAGTGACATGCGCACGCGGTGCTCCATCGGAGCATCCGCGGGCATCTTGTAGGTCACCAGATCGAAGAGCGTCTCATTGTCGTGGGCGTCCACGTAGTTGACGTTCTCCGCAGGCTGGGACGCGAATCCCGCGCCCTGACCGTTGTAGTCCAGCTGCGACCCCTTCACGGTCTGGCCATCGTAGGTCGTCAGCGCGTAGTCCTTCAGGTTGCCCGCAAGCCCCAGCTTCACGAGGTCCACGCGATGCAGGTAGTCCGCGCGACGCTCCGCGTCGGAGCGTGTGTCGAGGCCGTTGAAGTCCGAGAACGCGCCCGAACCGAAGCCCTGCATGACGCGGTGGTCGTCATCGAAGGGACCACCGCCGTGGACCGCATCGCGCAGACGGTCGTTGAACGCGCCGATGCCTGTGCCGTCCAGCTGGCCCTGCGTGGCCTGCGTGAACAGCGCGTTGTTCGCGACCTCACCGAAGTTCCAGCCCTCGCCGTAGATGTAGAGTCGCGATCCGTCCACGCCATCCTTCTCGAGGGTGAGCTGCGAGAGAGCTTCCTTGGCACGCTTCATCTCTTCGGCCGGGTGGTGCCCCATCAGATCGAAGCGGAAGCCGTCGACGTGGTAGTACTTCGCCCAGTGAATCATCGAGTCGATCATGAGGCGTTCACTCATGACATTCTCGGTAGCAACGTTCGAACAACACGTCGACGTCTCTACTTCACCGGAGGCGTTCAGGCGCTGGTAGTAGCCCGGAACGACGCGGTCGAGCACTGAGTGAGCATCCTGGCCTGCGGCCGGCGTGTGGTTGTAGACCTGGTCGAGGACGACCTGCATTCCGATGTAGTGCAGACCGCCGACCATGGAACGGAACTCGCGGATGCGCGCGCCGCCGTTCTGGTGCCAGAAGGTCGCATACGAGCCCTCGGGGGCCATCCAGTGCAGTGGGTCGTACCCCCAGTTGTAGGCGTCCTGATCAGCCACCGCGGACACGGCCGCCTGTTGAGCCTCATCCGCAGGGCCAGCGTCCTTCGGGATCGCGGGGACCAGCTGCTCGGAACGCTTCTCAGGAATCGTCGCAATATCGAAGGTCGGCAGCAGGTGCACCGTGTTCATGCCCGCGGACGTCAGCTCCGCCAGGTGGCGCATGCCATTGGACTGGTACTGCGTAAACGCCATGTAGGTGCCGCGCATGTCCTCGGGGACGGACTTGTCGGTCGCCGAGAAGTCACGCACGTGCAGCTCATAGATGGAACGCTGTGCGTCATCCTCGATGACGGGGGCCTTGGTGCTCTTCCAAACGTAGGGGGCGATTGCAGGGTTATCCATGTTGACGGCAACCGAGCGCGTCGAATTCGCGGTCAGGCCCACCGAGTAGGGGTCGGTCACTTGATTAGTCTCCACGGCACCGGTGGAGGGCACGTAGACGCGCACCTCCCACAGGTACTGGGCCCCTTCGGTGATGGCACCGTCGGCATTGTCGACGCTCCAGCGTCCGTCGTCGGTGCGCGTTGCCGCGGTCCGCACGGGCGCGCCCGACACCTCGGGGTCAGCGCCGCGCGGAGTACGCGTGTTCCACGACAGCAGGGTCACGTCCTTGGCGGTGGGGGCCCACAGGGCGAAGGTCGGCTTACCCGCGTCGTTCCATCCCACGCCGTACGAGGCCTGAGTGGCCTTGGTCGCGTAAATGGAGTCGAGCGCGGGGGCGATCTGCACGCCCGTGAAGGCATTCACAGTCTCGCCGGACTTCTGTGCGAGCAGCACCTGTCCAGTGAGCGCCTCGCCCGCCCCGGCCTCGTCGAAGGGGGCCTTCAGGGCGATGTAACCGTTGAGGTTCGGGTGAGCCATCGTGACGTCCGCGGGCAGGTCGCCGACGACGGTCAGCGGCGTAAGGGTCGCTCCGGTGATAGCACCGTCCGTCAGGGCAGCACCACCTTCGGGCGCGGTGACCAACTCGTAGCTCAGCTTCGCGGAGCCGTCGAGGACCTGGGCACGCGTGATTCCCTGGGGCAGCAGCGATGTCGGCCACGCCAGGGTTGTAGCATTGACCCAGTAGGCGCGCTGCTCACCCACGCCGACAACGGGAACGTCAGCGGAGGCAATGTCCAGCTTGTGGGTCGCGGAATCGTAGGTGAATGTCACGAGCTTGTTCGCCTTCGTCGCAAACTGGTAGTTAGCACCACCGGCGGCACCATCTTGCCCGTAGTTCTCATCCCACGAGCCGCCGACAGCAACCTTCAGCTCGTACGTGCCCTCAGGCAGGGCCGTCGTCTCGTAGGTGTAGGTGCCCCCGCCCACAGGCTCCAAGAGCGGGGCCAGGCATTCAGGCTTCCAGTTGTCGGCGCAACCCAGGTCCTTTTGGAAGGAACCCGGCAGCGTCACCATCTGGTCGGAGACGTTATTCCACACGCGGTGAGTCGCATGGTTGTAGTAGAAGGTGACCGCAGTCTCTTCCTTCAGAGAGTAGGCGATGTTCGCTCCCCCGGCTGCTCCCCCTTGGCCGTAGGAGGCATCCCACGAGCCGCCCTCGGCGACCTTGTACTCGTAGTCGCCCGCGGGCAAGGTGAAGGTGGCGGTGTAGACGCCCGTCGCGTCGCGCGTCAGGGCGGCCTTGGCACAGTCGGGAGCCCAGTCGGCGTCGCACCCCATCGCCTTGTTATGGTTACCAGGGATTGTCACCAGGAGGGCCTCACCGCCGGCCGCGCCTTCCGCATCGACGGCCTCCGCGCCCGCGTCCTGATTTGTTGCCTCCTCCCCTGGCTCAGCCCAGACTGCCGGGAGCGCGCCCCCCATCAGTGCAAGCGCAGCGCCTACGCCCAGGGCTCGACGCAGCAGCGTCCTGTTGTGTCGGTCTGTCACGAAAGACTCCCTCGTCCAAAACTATCCCCCCTACGGGGGCTGGTTACAAGGTTAGACACTGTGTAACGGTGAGCAAAGTTTTCTGCAAAGCACAAGAGAAATCGCGGCACTGCGGCAAACAAAAACCTCGCCACCGCAACGGTGACGAGGTCCGTGGTACCCCCAACCGGATTTGAACCGGTGTTAACGCCGTGAGAGGGCGTCGTCCTAGGCCGCTAGACGATGGGGGCCTCGATTCAGTTATGAATCCGTACCCCCAACCGGATTTGAACCGGTGTTAACGCCGTGAGAGGGCGTCGTCCTAGGCCGCTAGACGATGGGGGCCTCGACTGAAACTGACGTTTCAGATCGCTGGGGTACCAGGACTCGAACCTAGAATGGCTGAACCAGAATCAGCTGTGTTGCCAATTACACCATACCCCATTGGGTATCACCCGCTTCGTTCTCACGTCGCTGGCGACAGGAGATAATTTTAGCGGAGCCTCGCCCGCATGCCAAATCGAAAGCCAGTGGCAACGGTCACTCTCATAAATCGGGTGGTAGGGCGGGTCTTGCCGCAGGGTTGGGCCGCTCCGTTCCGCACGTAAACCCCCTGTCCCGTACGTGGGCGACCACGCCCACACTCCGATTAGCGGGTTCACGTGCGGAAGAGGGGTCAAGCTCCGAGAGGCCCGCTGCCACAACGAGCCCATACGACGTCGAACGACGCGTGCGCGCATGAAGATGCCCCGGCCTCGTCCCACGAACAGGCGACGAGGCCGGGGCCGAGCAACGCTCTCAGGCGAGGGAGGCGCGCAGGGCGCGCAGGCGGGCCAGCGAAGAGTCTCGACCCAGGATCTCCATGGACTCGAACAGCGGCGGCGAGACCTGGCGGCCGGTCACAGCCACGCGCAGAGGCCCGAAAGCCCGGCGAGGCGTGACGCACATCTCGTCGACGATGCGGGCGCGCAGCGCCTCCTCGAGGGAAGCGGTCGTGAACTCGGTCAGGCCCTCGACGGTTTCGATGGCGGCGTCCAGAACGTCCGCCGCGTTGTCCTTGAGCTTAGAGACGGCCTTCTCATCCATCTCCAGCGCGTCGTCGGCGACAAAAAGGAAGCCGAGCATACCGGAGGCCTCACCGAGGACCTGGATGCGTGTCTGAACGAGCGGGGCGGCCTCGATGAGGATCTCGCGCTCACGCTCAGCCAGCGCCTCGAACGAGTTGGCCGACACCAGCTCGTCACGATGCAGGAAGGGCACCAGGCGAGCCCGGAAATCCTCGCCGTCCAGCAGGCGGATGTGCTCGGCGTTGATGGCGATGGCCTTCTTCTGATCGAAGCGCGCCGGGTTCGGATTCACGTCCGAGATGTCGAAGGCGCGCGCCATCTCCTCCATGGAGAAGATGTCGCGGTCCGGGGCGATCGACCAGCCCAGGAGGGCCAGGTAGTTGTTGAGACCCTCGGGGATCATGCCGGCTGCCTTGTGGAGCAGCAGGTTCGACTCGGGGTCACGCTTGGAGAGCTTCTTGTTGCCCTCGCCCATGACGTAGGGCAGGTGACCGAAGCGCGGCATGAACTTCGCGACGCCAATGGCCTCGAGTGCGCGGTACAGGACGATCTGGCGAGGCGTCGAAGACAGCAGGTCCTCGCCGCGCAGCACGTGAGTGATCTCCATGAGCGCGTCGTCAATCGGGTTCACCAGCGTGTAGAGCGGGTGCCCATTGGCGCGCACGATGACGTAGTCCGGCACCGAGCCAGCCTTGAAAGTGATCTCGCCGCGGATCAGGTCCGTGAACGTGATGTCCTCGTCGGGCATGCGCAGGCGCAGGACCGGCTTGCGGCCCTCGGCGCGGTATGCCGCGACCTGCTCCTCCGTCAGGTCGCGATCAAAGCCGTCGTAACCGAGCTTCGGATCCTCACCCTTGGCGCGGTGACGTTCCTCGATCTCCTCGGGGGTCGAGTAGGACTCGTAGGCGTAGCCAGCCTCAAGCAGACGGGCGGCCACGTCACGGTAGATGTCCATGCGCTCGCTCTGACGGTAGGGGCCGTGCGGGCCGCCCTTACCGACGCCCTCGTCCCAGTCAAGACCCAGCCACTGCAGGGACTCGATGATCTGATCGAAGGACTCCTGGGAGTCGCGGGCGGCATCCGTGTCTTCGATGCGGAAGACGAAGGTTCCTCCCGTGTGGCGGGCGTAGGCCCAGTTGAACAGGCACGTGCGGACCATGCCGACGTGAGGGGTTCCAGTGGGCGAGGGGCAGAAGCGGACGCGAACGTCGGCACCGGTGGCAGTTGTTTCACTCATGATTCCTCCATCCTACTCCAGGGGTGCCTATTGCATTTGCTTGATGCGTGGGTATGCTGAGCTGTGCGCCACGGCTGTGTGCCGCGTGCGGATTTACGCTGATGACGTGACCAGGATCGGCCACGTCGCATCCATCGATTCTTCCAGGAGGACACCGTGTCCGTTCGTCTTTATTCCGACTCCCACCTCTACCGCACCGGCTCCCTGAAATGGACCGGGATCACGACGGCGAGCGGTGAGCCGACAATCGGCGCGTGGGTGGCGGAAATGGACTTCGGGACGGCCCCGGAGGTGGCCGACGCGATGAAGGGCGCGATCGACGACGGCCTACTCGGATACCAGCCCACCTGGCTGGAGCCGCGCATCGCGGGCGCGACCGCCGAGTTCCAGAAGCGCCGCTTCGGCTGGGACGTGGAGGCCTCGCACGTACGCCTCGTGACCTCGGTCCTGCCCGTGCTCGAGGCGACGATCCAGCACCTGGTGCGCCCGGGCGCGCCGGTCATCGTGCCCACCCCTGCCTACATGCCTTTCCTGACGATCCCGGGCAAGTTCGGCCACCCCGTGATCGAAGTTCCCTCACTGCGCGGCACGCGCGCCGGTGGGCACGGCTGGGCGCTCGACCTGGAGGGGATCCGCGCCGGACTCGAGGCCGGGGCCGGCCTCGTCATCCTGTGCAACCCGTGGAACCCGGTCGGCCGCGTCCTGCGCGAGGACGAGCTGCGCGCCCTGCACGACGTGATCCGCGAGTACGACGCGCTCGTGTTCTCCGACGAGATCCACTCCCCCTTGGTCCTCGACGAGCAGAGTCCTTTCGTCTCCTACGCGTCGCTCGGCCCCTCGTTCGCATCCCACACGGTGACGGCGACTGCCGCCTCGAAGGGCTGGAACATCGCGGGACTGCCCTCCGCGCAGGTGATTCTGCCAGACGCGGCGCTGCGCGAGCGCTGGGACGTGTTCGCCGCGGACGTGCGACACGACGCCAACGTCATCGGCACGGTTGGCGCGATCGCCGCCTACGAGCGCGGGGACGCATGGCAGCGCGAGGTCAAGGACCTGATTCGCTCGAACGTGGACCTGGTCGAGCGCGCCCTGGCGCCCACGCCGATCGACTTCGTGCGCCCCGAGGGCACCTACCTGACGTGGTGGGGCTTCGAAAGCGTCGACCTGGGCACCCTCTCCCCCGCCGCGACGCTACGCGAGCGCGCCCGCATCGCCGCCAACGATGGCCGCACCCTGGGCGCCGACTACGCCTCTTGGGCGCGCATCAACCTGGCATGCGCCCCCGACGTCGCGTCGAGGATCGTGGAGCGTGTCCTCTCCCTGCTCTGATTGGTTTTTCGTACGACACGAGGCCGTGGCCGGGAGCGGTGGACCCCCACCTCCCGGCCACGGCCTCGTTTGTCTCTGTGCGTTCAGGCTGTCAGGGCCGCCTCGATGCCGGCGACCACGGTCTGGCGGGCCGCAGAGGCGGCCTCGATGACGGCGGTCGGGTCCGTGGGCGCATCGGCGAACGACAGGTCGGAGACGACCGACATGCCGGCGACGCGTACACCGAGGGCATGCAGGGTGAGGGCCTCCATGACGGTCGACATGCCCATGCAGTCAACGCCGAGGCCCGCGAGGATCCGGGTTTCAGCCATCGTCTGGTACTCGGGGCCTCGCAGGATCGCGTAGACGCCCTCGCGCTGACACACACCGCGCAGCGCATCCGTCATCTGGGCGTCCCACACGGTCGACACGTCCAGGAACAGCGGGCCGTCGAAGGGCGAGGTGCCGCTGAGGTTCCCATGGTCAGTGATCGCCATGACGTCGCCGAGGTTCCAAGGCCTCAGACAGCCGTTCGCGTTCGTGAGCACCGCGCGGCTGATCCCGGCAGCCGCAGCCGCGCGGGCCAGGGCGGTGACGGGGCGGACGCCCAGCCCCTCGTAGAGGTGCGTGCGCCCCGTGGCCACGAGGACTACTCCCCCGCTCGTCTCGTACGCGCGCAGCTCGCCGCCGTGCCCGTCCGCAACCGGAGCGACGACGCCGGGGATCTCTCCCAGGGAAACAGTGGCCACGGGGGCTCCCCAGGCCTCGTCGAGAGCGTCAGCCAGGCCTGAGCCGAGCACAACGAGGGCGTCGGGACGTCCCGCGAGGTCAGTGAGGACGCGAGCGCCGGCCACGGCCTCGTCATCCAGGAGAGCCTGTGTGAAACGCGGGTCGACGCTCATTGCTCGCCTTCTTCCGCGCCCTGCGCGTACGTGCGCGAGGCCAGCTTCTCCTGCGCGCGCACGCGGCCCGCGCTGGTCGCCCAGTAGCCGACGAAACCCACAACCATCGCCAGGAGAATACCGATGTTGGCGCCCGCCCAATCACCCTCGCGGCCACCCAGCGGGCCGAGGAGGTAGCCCTGCCAAGACAGCCAGGCGGCGCTCGCATTGACGACAAGGCCCCAGCCCACCAGCGAACCAACGACCAGGGAGGCGACCGCACCCCAGTTCACCGAGCCATAGCGGCCAGAGGGAGTGAAGAGCGAAGGCTCGTCGTAGTCCTTGTGGCGCAACGCGATGTCCGCCAGCATGACGCCGCCCCACGCGGCGATAACGACGCCCAGGGTCGTGAGGAACGCCGTGAAGGGGGTCAGGAAGGAATCCGCGAAGAAGACAACCACGATCGTACCGACCGTCATAATCGTGCCGTCAATCGCGGTGGCGACCGGGCGCGAGACAGGCACGCCCGTGGCTAGGAGCGACAGACCCGAGGAATAGATGTCCATAACGATGCCGCCAATCAGGCCCAGGATCGCAACCAGTGCGAAGGGGATGAGGAACCAGGTGGGCAGCAGCGTGGTAAGCGCGCCGATCGGGTCGCCGCCGATGGCCTCGGACAGGGATTCGTCGGCAGAGCCGACCAGGAGGATACCGAAGAAGACCAGGATGACCGTGGGCAGCGCCGCGCCCACCGTCGTCCACCCGACCACGCCCTTCGTCGATGCCTCGCGCGGCAGGTAGCGCGAGTAATCGGCGGCTGCGTTAATCCAGCCGAAGCCAAAACCCACGAGGAGCATGCAGCCCGCACCCAGGACCGCAGTCAGGGGCGCCGAGGGGCGCGAGGAGAGGACCGCGAAGTCGATTGTCGGTGCGACCAGGACCAGGTAGACGATCGTCAGAGCGGCGGTCGCCCACGTGATCCACGTCTGGACCTTCATGATCGCCTCGAAACCGAGGATGCCCGAGCCGGCCGCCAGAACGACGACCAGGATCAGGGCGACGATCTGAGCGACGACGTGATTCGTAAAGCCCAGCGCCCCCATGACCGTGGCCGTGGCCTGGACGGCCATGATCGCCAGGAAGGTCTCCCAGCCCACCGTCAGGATCCACGAGATCGCCGCAGACACGCGATTGCCGTTGAAGCCGAAGGCCGCGCGCGACAGCACGAGGGTCGGCGCGGAACCGCGCTTGCCCGCAATCGCGATGAAGCCGCACACGAGGAAGGACAGGGTCACGCCCACCAGGGACACGACGATGGCCTGGGCGAGGGAGAGTCCGAAGCCAAGGACCCACGATCCCCACGAGATACCCAGGACCGAGATATTCGCCGCGAACCACGGCATGAACAGGTCGGAGGGTTTTCCCTTGCGATCAGATTCTGGAATGACATCCAGGCCGGCCATTTCGACGGCCAGCGCGCCCGATGACTGCGGTTCGCTCACAGTGTGCTCCTATGCGATGGAGATATTGTCAGAACGACGTAATCGTATCACACAGGTCACACTGTCAGGAGCGAACGACGGGATTCATCAGGCTCCCAATCCCCTCAATCTCAATCTCCACGCGGTCACCCGCATCCACGCGCCCGCAGCCCGCGGGAGCACCCGTGACAATGACGTCGCCGGGCAGCAGCGTCATCTGGTGGGACACGTAGGACACCAGCTCGAAGGGGTTCCAGATCATGTGTGCGGTCGAGCTGTCCTGCGCCTTCTCCCCATTCAGGTAGGAGCGGATCGCCAGGTTCGTGACGTCGAGGGTGGGGTCGACCGTGATCCACGGACCCAGTGGGCAGGAAGTGTCGAAGGACTTGCCGCGCGCCCAAGGCCCGCCCGTCATCGCGTCGCGGGCGGTGACGTCGTTGGCGACCGTGTAGCCGAGAATCACCTGAGACGCGTCCGAGGCACTCACGTCCTTGGCCAGGGACTTGATAACGATGGCGAGTTCGCCCTCGAAAGCCACGTCATTCGACCACGCAGGGATCGCAATCGGGTCGTCGGGCCCGATCACCGAGGTGTTGGCCTTCAGGAACATCGGCGGCTCGGGACGCTCGTCGGCCGGAATCGGCCTATCCGAATAGTTGTTGCCGATGCCCACAACCTTCGAGCGCGGGATCACCGGGGAGAGTAGCCGAACCTCGTCCAGCTCGTAAATCTGGCCGGACGGCTCCACGGGCGAGAACAGCGGGTCGCCCTTGAGGCCGACAATCCGCTTCGATCCCTCCTCGAGGGCACCATAGACCGGGTTTGTTCCATCGGAAAAACGTGCGATTCTCATGGCAGTAGCCTAACCCTCGAGCAGCCCAGCGTCGGGTGAAGCGCCGACGGTTTCGAGGCCTCGACACGGAGGCAGAATGAAAAGGAAAAGGACGAGGCCGGGGAACGGAGGCGGGAAGCGGCGAGTCCGGCACGCGAGGGGCGTGCCGGACTCGGAGAGGCGTCAGGTGCGTGAGACACAAAGTGTGCCCCCCGCGGACCCGATTTTCTCTGTGTCAGTGCTTCTTGTTCTTAGGGCGCTTCCAGACGTTGCCCGGGACATCGCGCGGCAGGAGCGGGTTGTTGTGGCCAACGAAGACGGGATCCTCGATGCCAGCTTTGCGCTGCGCCTGGTAGTCCTTGAGCGCGCCAACGACCCAACGCGACAGGAAGATGAGGGCGACCAAGTTCGTGATCGTCATGACCGCCATCGCGATGTCGACGGCATTCCACACGACGTCCAGGCTCAGCAGCGCGCCGACCGTGGCCGACACGACACACACGACACGCACGGTCCAGGTCGCCCAGGGCGCGTCGCCAAACACGAAGGACATGTTCGTGTCGGAGTAGACGTAGGCGGCGATCACCGAGGAGTAGGCCAGCACGAAGATGAGGATCGCCATGGGGACGATCGTCCACGCGCCCAGCTCGTTGGCGACAGCCAGGGTGGTCAGGTTCGAGGGATCCACACCCTCGGCACCCCAGACCTCGGGGCCCGCGAGCAGGATGACGAAGGCGGTCGCGGTGCACACGACGATGGTGTCGATGAAGACGCCGAGGGACTGGATGAGGCCCTGGCGCACCGGGTGGGACACGGTCGCGGTCGCGGCGGCGTTAGGAGCGGTGCCCTGGCCGGCCTCGTTGGTGAAGAGGCCACGCTTGGTGCCGTTGATCATCGCGGCGATGATGCCGCCGCCCAGGCCACCCACGGTGGAGTCGACGGTGAAGGCGGATGAGAAGATCTGGCCCAGAACGGTGGCGAACTGCGAGATGTTCATGAGGCAGATAATCGCGACCATGATGACGTAGACGGTCGCCATGATCGGGGCCATCCACTCGGTGACGCGAGCGACGGTGCGAATGCCACCAAAGATGACCATCGCGGAGAAGACGAAGATGAGGCCCGCGACGGTGGGCTGCGCGGCCGAGAAGCCGCCCGCTCCGGGCAGGGGCTGCTTGGCGGCCTCACCGAAGGCGCTCGTGAGCGTGCCCGCGATGGCGTTGGACTGCACGGAGGTGATGACGATGCCGCAGGTGACGACTGTAATAACGGCGAAGACGTTGGCCAGAACGCGGTTCTTCATGCCGCGCTTGATGTAGTAGGCGGGGCCGCCACGGAAGGAGCCGTCGGAGTGCTTGACCTTGAAGATCTGGGCCAGCGTCGCCTCGAAGAACGCGGTCGCCATGCCCACAAGGGCCACGACCCACATCCAGAAGATCGCGCCCGGGCCGCCGAACATGAGCGCCGCAGCCACGCCGAACACGTTTCCGATGCCCACGCGCGCGGCCAGCGAGATCGCGAACGCCTGGAACGAGGAGATGCCACCGTCGGCTCCCTTGCGCGAGCCGAGGACCGTGCGCACCATCTCCGGGAACAGGCGCAGCTGCACGCCGCGGGAGACGACCGTCAGGACGAGGCCCACGCCGATCAGGATGACGATCGTCAGGTGCATCGTGATCCAGTCAGCGATCTGCTGCTCGATCTGGGCAATGTGTTCCACAGGAGCCTCCCGGGGTGTCAAAAGACGAGGCCGGGTGAAGTGCGCCGAGCCTCGCGCGCTGTCGCGGGACGCACCCGCGCGTTGTCATGGGACCCGTTCCTCCTGCCAC
>ERZ1699236.131-NODE-131-length-24718-cov-3.737506_pt1 | contig 24718 bp, 29 predicted proteins | sample MGYA00581538_ERZ1699236 | MGnify/ENA primary metagenome ERZ1699236 (study PRJEB42319, sample SAMD00040336) | human oral metagenome | material: saliva | host: Homo sapiens | study: EMG produced TPA metagenomics assembly of PRJDB4115 data set (Metgenomic analysis of... | reverse complement strand
ATTATGGACGTATCTAATAGTATTACTAGGTCGGAATATAACAGTACTAAGAATTCATTAAATACAGCTATTGGTAGAATTCGTACATTCTTAGGTGACCAAACAAATGATCATTATAATGATATGGTTGAATCCTATAATCGCTTCATTGGCAGTATGAATCGTTTGGATATGAACAAACTTGATAAATAATATCTAATGATATATACCGGTTCGTATAATGTTAAAGAGGGTCTTAAAATGAGTAAAAAAATGTTGTTACCTGTTGGCGTAGTTGTTTTAATTATAGGTATTGTTATCCTGTTATTAAATCCAGATCCAGCTACAACGAATTTGGAAATTGCAAGAAATGCTACTAATGCACGAGAGGCAGCTAAAGCAATTTCTTCTAACAATCAAACTTATGCTTGGATGTATTCCATCGGCATGTTCTGTAGTGGCTTTGGCTTGTCCTTAACAATCGGTGGCATACTTGTAAAATTCCTTAAAAAAGACTAGTAAATTATACGAATACAATGGTTATGCTATGGTTAAATCATGACGAAATTAAGGTCCGGCAAAGGAAAAATAGAAGTAGAGTAGAAGCAGAATAAAAGCAAAATTAAAGGCTATACTAATATGTGTATCATGATTAGTATAGCCCTTTTTTGTCCTATACATATTTTTAGATGCCTTAAAACGTGATATAATAAAGGTCATTGGGGCCTAGAGGGTGAAGGCTTTTGGAGGTTAGTATGAGTAGTATAGCGCATTTATTTGTAGCTGGTGGGTTTGTTATGTATCCACTAGTGATTTTTTTGCTTTTCGCTTTGATGATCGGTATTGAGCGTATCGTGTTATATCGCAAGTTTACTAAAGACTTGCGTCGTTTTAATAAGGTGTTAGAGAAGAATCAATCTTGGGTTATGTTACCAAGTGTTCTGGAACGCGACACAGAGGAGCTTGGCTCGTTATTTGCTCGCGCTATGCGCAGTGCAAAGAACTATAATGGTCTAGAAAACCGTTTGCAAGACGTAGTATCTTATGCCGATGAGCGTTTAAAACGCGGCCTTAGCTGGCTCAGCATGATTGTAACGATGGCACCGTTGTTAGGGCTGTTGGGTACCGTGCTGGGTATGATTCGCGCCTTCGCAGTAGTAGGCGGCGATATTGGAGCGCCTACCATCATTACAGGCGGTGTATCTGAAGCCTTAGTGGCAACGGCTACAGGCTTGACTGTAGCGATTATAGCGCTTGGCTTTCACAGTTACTGTGCGGCAAAGGTAAATGATTCTATTACTACATTAGAGCATGAGTGCGGCAACATCCTCGATGCGTACAATGAGGAACATGATATATGAGACGACGCACATTAGGGGTTAAAAAAGAACCGACCATCATGATTATCCCTATGATCGATATCGTATTTTTCTTATTGGTATTCTTCATGGTTGGCACGCTGTACATGAATACAGAGCAGCAAATTCCGCTCAATTTGCCATCTGCATCGACATCTACGGCAAAATCTATTGAACCTATTACGATTACGCTCACCACAACGCACACGCTATATATCGACAATCAGGAAATCTCTTCCGACCGATTGGCTGAAGAGGTACAATCTATCGTGAAGCAGGCACCTCGACAAGCTTTTGTCATTCGCGCATCTAAGGATGTTTACTATAGCGAGGTTATCGCCCTATTGGACATGCTCAAGGTGAATGGCGCTAAATATATTAGCGTCGCTACGGAACGGAAGTGATTCTATGTTTGAATCACATTATTTAAAACCCTTTGTTGTGTCCTTGGGGATTACGACTATGCTGATTTCTGGTATGGGTCTTTCTTTGCGGGGAATGGCAGGTACAGGTGCCGCCCATGATGCGGCGGAAATTAGCTTTAATTTGCCTGATGATGGTGAAAGCGATACAGGGGTTGACACTGCACCGAAACCAGCGGAAAATCCTATGGAAAAACCACAGAATGTAACTCCAGAAGGCGCGGCACCTAAGGCGAATTCTTTGGTGAATGAGCGCAAGCCAGAGGAGGAACGTACTAAAGAGTTAAGTGATAGTACAGCAGCTTCTAGTGTACGCCGAGAATGGACCGTTCCAAAGGCTATTGAATCGGAAACGAGTAGCAGTGAACAAGCTGTAGTTACGCACGGGGCTGATTCTAAGGATGGAAAATCCTCCAAGAATAGTAAAGCGCCTATCGGTAAAGAGATAACATCAGATCCGAATGCAACTGGAGATGGATTGCCTGAATCTAGTGACTTATCTGTCTTATCTGATTTAGCATTGAGTTTATTGACGCCAGGACAACAAGCGCTTTTACAAAAACCAGATATTAATCCTCATGACTACTTGCGGACTGTGCAAGATCAGGGGCGAGCATCTGCCGTAACAGGCAAGGTGGTAGTACGAGTTAACTTTGATGTTAACGGTAATGTCATCGTTGGCGAACATACGCCACTGATCGTGGACGATGTACCACCAGCTGTACGAGACGAAGCACTGCGCATCATCAAAAGCAGTGGATCCATCGTTAACCGACGGGGTGAACCTGTTTACTTAGCAGTTCCCGTTATTCTAGGACAATAAAGAGGCATATCTCATACAAATGTATGTAAGATATGCCTCTTTTGTTATGTTTGTATTAGTCTTGATTAGTAAGCATTGTCTTAGTGGAGTTGAACACCGCAAGATATACGATGGCGCCACCGATAAATAAAGTGATTTGCATAGGTGCGCTAAATTGATCGACGCGCCATAATGCGAAAGCGTAGAAGAACATTGTTACTAGCATGATGAGGAATGCAATGATGACGCGTACATTGGTGTTAACAGCTAAGGATGTAGTGATGCGGGATTTGTTGAGTATCACATAAATTAAGGACACGATAATATCTGCTGTAAAGATAGAAAATACATAATTGAGATCAAACTCTCCAAATAGAACTACAGCCAAGCCGATAAAGCTGAGTCCAAAGAATAAGCGTAATAGTATACCTATAGTATTTGATTCGTTGCGTTGTGCACGACGCTCTTTTCGATTTAAATTTGCCATGAAAGCCTCCCAGTAATGATATACAAGTCCCTGTATATTTCAGATAGCTCTAGTATATCATTTTATTCGTGTAAATACATAGAGATAGTATTAATATAACTGAATTCTTATAGTTACTGCATCTGCTATAAATAATTGATTACAAACGAATAGGAAATTACCAAGAAATACGAACAATTAGTAAATTTAATATAATTATCATTCGGAAAATTTAGCTCCATTCATTGAATGGAGCTTTCACATATGGTACAATTATCGTATAAGAAATCTAGCTTTTATCATGCAAAGGAGACATCATGATACCACGTTATACACGAGAAGAAATGGGCCATATTTGGAGCGAACGCAACGAGTTCGACACAATGTTATTAGTAGAAACATTGGCATCCGAGGCGCAAGCTGAGTTGGGAGTTATCCCTAAAGAAGCGGCTAAAGCCATTCGTGAAAAGGGCAATTTCGACGTTGAACGCATTCATGAAATCGAAAAGGAAACAAACCACGATATTATTTCCTTCGTAACAGCAGTAGGCGAATACGTAGGTCCTGAAGCGGCTAAATACATTCATCTTGGCCTTACATCTACTGACGTTAAAGATACAGCGCTTGGCTACATGATGAAACAAGCATGCGACATCTTGATTGAAGATTTGAAACGTTTGCACGAAGTATTGCGTCGTCGCGCAGCTGAGTTCAAATATACACCTATGATCGGCCGTACTCATGGTATCCACGGCGAACCTACTACATTTGGTTTGAAATTAGCATTGTGGATGGCTGAAGTAGAACGCGATATCGAACGCATGGAACATGCTCGTAAAAGCGTAGCTGTTGGTAAATTGTCCGGTGCTGTTGGTACTTACTCCAACATCGATCCGTTCGTAGAACAATATGTATGCGAAAAATTAGGTCTTGAACCTGTTAAAATCGCTACACAAGTCGTACAACGTGACCGTCATGCTGAATTGTTGTCTACTATCGCTGTTGTAGGCGGTACATTGGATAAAATCGCTTTGGAAATCCGTCATCTGCAACGTACTGAAGTGCGCGAAGCGGAAGAATATTTCAGCCCTAAACAAAAGGGTTCCTCTGCGATGCCTCATAAACGTAATCCTATTACATGTGAAAGAATTTGCGGTATGGCTCGCTTGCTTCGTGGTTATGCTCAATCTGCTTACGAAGACCAAGCTTTGTGGCATGAACGCGATATTTCCCATAGCTCTGTAGAACGCGTTATTTTACCAGATGCAACAATTTCGTTGAATTACATGCTTCACCTTACAATCCGTACAATTGATAAATTGTTGGTATATCCTGAAACAATGCTTAAAAACCTTAACCTTACAGGGGGCCTTGTATTTAGCCAAACAATTTTAACTCACCTTGTAGATAAAGGTGCAGTACGTGACGAAGCATACCGTTGGGTTCAAAAATACGCTATGGAACGTTGGCTTGAAGGTAAAGATTTTGCTACAGGTCTTAAATCTGATGAAAACATCAAGAAATACATGACTGCTGAAGAAATCGATGCATGCTTCGATCCACATAAATTGTTGAAACATGTAGATACAATCATGGCTCGCTTTGGCCTATAATTGTAGGGTACTTCCCACATAACATATGAAAGACTAGGGTAGGTATAGACCAACAAGCCTATGGCACATGCATTAGGTGTTGGCTATATCTACTCTTTTTATTTTGAACGTAATCTGTTATTTACACTATTTTGCGCACAATTATGAGCTAGTTTCCTCGTGAGTATCTCTGTATCTTAGGGAAAATTAGCTATCTTATTAGGAGGTTATATGAAACGTATTATACGAAAGTACGGACCACCTATTTTTCATTGTATTAATGATTTCGGTCAAGGTTCGTTGGCCGCATTGATTCCGTTCTTTATTGCTAACTTTGGCCTTAATGACTACCAATCGGCTACCATTATTTTTTGTAACGCCGTGGTGGCCTCTATTGCGCAGCCTGCATTGGGCTATGTGGCCGATCGGTGGCGCGTACCTTGGTTCATTCCGGTAGGCTTTTCCATAACATTAGTCTCCATTAGTGCCATTGCACTGGCGACGAGCTATGAGATGATACTTACTCTATCGCTCATTGCAGGCCTTGGGGCTGCATTGTTCCATCCTGAGGCGGCACTTCTTGTAAATCGTATGCAATCCAATGAGCTTGGTAATGCTATGGGGCGCTTTGCCGTAGGTGGCAGCGCTGGCTTTGCATTGGGTCCGCTCCTTGCTGGTGGTGTGTACGTTTTTGGTGCTCATTTCCTTTGGGTGTTCACGGCCATTGCATTGATTGGCGTGTTATTGTATGTGTATGCCTTTACAGGTTCTGCGGCTACCGATGTTGTTGGTGAAAGTAAAAGCTCTGCTAAGTCCACTAATACTGGTGCCAACGATTGGGTGAGCTTCGGCAAGTTATTCTTTGTCATTGCTTCTCGCTCCATTTTATTCTCTGTACTATCCATCTTTATCCCTATTTTGTATATTACCGTTATTAACGGCGAAGCCAGCGCCTCTAGCTTGGCGCTAACCATGTACTTTGCAATGGGCGCAGTCCTTACCTATATGGGCGGGGCTTTATCCGATAAATTAGGCTTCCTTAAAACGGTGCGCTTAGGTAATCTTATCTTCTTGCCATCTGTTTTAGTATTTATCTTTGTCCCAAATATATGGGGCTTCTTCGGTGCTATGATACCGATGGCCTTTGGCGTATTCTCACAATATGGACCGATTACCGTACTCGGTCAAAAATACCTTGCTAAAAATGCAGGCTTTGCGTCGGGGATTACACTAGGCCTTGGCATTACCTTAGGCGGCCTTGTAGCGCCATATGTAGGCCATCTAGCAGATATCTATGACGTGCAAACTGCTTTGATGACATTGATACCTGTAGGTCTTATGGGACTCCTAATGAGCCTATGGCTTAAAGAACCAAAATAGTACTTAAGCAACAGATAAAAATTAAAAAAGGAATAGTATCTAGGGCAAAATAGAATACTTTGACTAGTTAAAATGTCAATACATGGGAGGTGACTAATGGTCACCTCCCATTTCTTTACTTTAAGAGATTAGATACTTATATTGGATATAGTAAGACTTTAAATTTCTATATCTCATATCTTTACTGAGTATATGTTTTAACATATAATTTAAGTAAAGATTTCTTCTAGTAATAGGAGGAATATGATGGATACGTTTTCTGTTGTTTTTTATGATATTGTATTTCTTCTTTGTGGGAAAACGAATTGTTTTAACAAATGGTTTTGTAAAGAAATCCATGAAAACACCTAAAAGTGCTATTGAATTAGCTGTTAAATATAAGAACGATTATATTGAGAGGTATATATAATATGGAAACGTTAGATCAATATTTAGAGAAACAATTAAAAAATCCGAAGTTTAAAAAAGAGTGGGATGCGTTAGATGATGAGTACCAAATCATTCAGAATATAGTTGAGGCGCGATTAGCTGCTCATATGACACAAATGCAACTGTCTGAATTAACCGGCATTACTCAGTCTGATATTAGTAAGATTGAAAATGGAAATGGCAATCCATCTTTGAAGACTTTACAGAAAATAGCTCATGCATTCGGCAAGAAACTAAAGATTGAATTTGTATAAATACTTTCACAGAGTCCGAACATTGTTGTATAATGATAATGAATTATTTAGACTTTCACATGGAGGATATAGATATGGCAACAAGTATGGTTATCGGCACTCAATGGGGTGACGAGGGTAAAGGTAAGATTGTTGACTGGATCGCGGAACGTGCGGACGTTGTTGTGCGCAGTCAAGGTGGTAATAACGCAGGTCATACTGTTGTAGTAGATGACAAAGCATTTGCGCTTCGCCTGTTACCAAGTGGCATTTTGTACGATAACAAACAAAATATCGTTGGTACTGGTGTTGTAATTGACCCTAAAGTTTTGTTACAAGAAATTGAAGGCCTTGAAAAACAAGGTAAATCTGCTAAATCTCTTCACATTTCCGACCGTGCGCATGTTATCATGCCATATCATATCGCTTTAGATAATGCAGAGGAAGCATCTAAAGGGGATGCTAAAATCGGTACTACTAAAAATGGTATCGGCCCTTGCTATGCTGATAAGATTAACCGTATCGGCATCCGTATCTGCGATTTGTATGACTTGGATACATTCAAACAAAAATTAGCATACAATGTAGAATTCAAAAATAAAATGCTTACAAAGGTTTATGATGCTGAACCTGTTAACTACGATGAAATCTTAGCTGACTACATCAAATATGCTGAAGCATTGAAACCATATGTAACAGACACTAACATCGCTGTTTTGAAAGCAGTTCAAGAGGATAAAAAAGTATTGTTCGAAGGCGCTCAAGCTACTATGCTTGACCTTGATCATGGTACATATCCATTCGTAACATCCTCTCATCCAATCGCTGGTGGTGCTTCTACAGGTGCTGGTATTGGTCCAAACTACTTGAAAAATATCTTTGGCGTAGTAAAAGCTTACGCAACACGCGTTGGTGCAGGTCCATTCCCGACAGAGCTTCTTGATGAAACTGGCGATAACCTTCGCGAACTTGGTCATGAGTTCGGTACTGTAACTGGTCGTCCTCGTCGTTGCGGTTGGTTAGATCTTATGGTTGTAAAATACGCGGCAGGTCTTAACAGCCTTGATTACCTTGCAATCACTCGTTTGGATATTCTTGATACATTCAAAGAGTTGAAAATCTGCGTAGGTTATAAATTGAATGGTAAAGATGTAGAAGGCTTCCCAGCTAACTTGAAAGACCTTGAAGCATGCGAAGCAGTGTACGAAACATTGCCAGGTTGGGAAACAGATATCTCTGGTATCCGTAAATACGAAGATCTTCCTGAAAATGCTCGCAAATATGTAGAACGTATTGCAGAAGTAACAGGTGTACCTTTGGGTATCGTATCCGTAGGTCCTAACCGTAACCAAACTATCGACTTGGTAAACGTATTCTAATCTATACTAATTTGATATAATATAAATGATTACATTCGATAGCGTCGATGTAGCAGTATAATTTCTCAAATTTTAGTGCTATGCAATCGATTTATAGAATTATACAGATAAGGCTCCTCTAAGAGGAGCCTTTTGTAATGAAATGATTTAGACTACAAAAAAAGTATACTTTATATCTAATCCTTTCGGTTGCTAATGTGGTGCGGTATATCGAAGTATGCTATAAGGTTATCAGAAAATGCATATATCGAAAATTCTATAGAAAAATATTTTACAAAATTTTTATATATGCAAAATTATGTATAACTAAATAAATCTATGAGATGAAAATTTATTTAAAATATTCACAATATACAAACTATGACGTACTTAAATTAGTTTATAATGTGGTAAAAATTACACATATATATAAAAATGATATTCATAATAAATTATTAAGATACAAATATAAAGAAAAAAATAGATTTACATTAAGAAATAGTATATAATAGAGTCAATAAAGTAGATTGACATTTTTTGATACAGATTTGAGGAGTTAAAAATATGGTTGAAGTTTCTTATGAACGTTTAGCTACGATTTTCAAGGCATTAAGCGATGAAACAAGATTACACATCATCGATATGTTGTCTTGCAATGAATTATGTGCAGCTGATATTTTAGCTAGCTTCAATTTGTCCCAATCTACGTTGAGCTACCACATGAAAATCTTAATTGATGCAGGTGTAGTTAACTCTCAACGTAATGGCTTATGGACTCGTTATTCCATTAATGAAGCTACATTTAGCGATATTTTAGAAATCATCCCTCAACTATATAAATCTAAGGATGAGTGTATTTGCGCGCAAATTAAATACTGCCGTATTTCTGAGCACGAAAAAGAAGCGTAACAATGAGACGATGGATTATGCATGTTGATATGGATGCATTTTTCGCGTCCATCGAACAATTGGATCATCCAGAATATAAAGGCCACCCCGTAATTGTGGGTGGTCTTTCTTCACGTGGCGTCGTTGCTACCTGCTCCTATGAGGCTCGTAAATTTGGAGTTCACTCCGCCATGCCCATCTCTCGTGCTAAGAAACTCTGTCCCGATGGCATCTATGTGTATCCGCGTATGGATCGTTACAAAGAGGTATCCCATCAGATTTTTTCTATTATGAAAGAATTTACGCCTCACATTGAGCCTCTATCTATCGACGAAGCCTTTCTCGAGGTTAGCGGTATGTCTACCATGTATAGTGGACCAAAAGCACTGGGCAGAGCCATTAAAGACCGAGTGTTTGAGGAAACAGGTCTTATTATCTCTGCAGGGCTAGCACCGAATAAATTCCTTGCCAAATTGGCATCCGATTTAGATAAGCCCGACGGCCTTGTAGTCATACCTTATGGCCGTGAAAAAGAGATTTTAGCTCCATTACCGATTAAACGCATTTGGGGCGTAGGTCCTCGTACCGAAAAAATCTTGAAAACAGGGGGCTTTCACTTGATGCGTCATATTCAAGCGTTGCCTGATGAAAGCAGTTTAATTCCCCTCGTGGGCAACCAGGCGCGGCGCATATGGGAACTAGCGAACGGGATTGACGATAGACCGGTGGAAACAGATCGCAAAATACAATCTATCGGAGCTGAGGAGACATACGAAGAAGATTTAACGGATGGTAGTGCCATTGAACTAGAGTTTAGATACTTTGCGAACCGCTTATCAAAACGATTGAGAAAACGTAATCTCTTAGGTCATACCGTATCCATTAAGGTTCGGTACGATGATTTTACCACCGTATCCCGCCAAAAGCGGTTAGACACGCCATCAGACCATGAGCATGTGTTCTTCGAAACTGCGCTGCTCCTTTGGAACAAGCTCATGCAAGATAAGACGAGCAAGAAACCTAAAGGAAAAGCAAAAGAGCTTGAATCCTTAGGTGCTACAACTAAGGTACAGGCTAAAGCCTTTATGTATTCTTCTGAGGAAACCCGATGGATAGATCCCCCTGGTCCTATACGACTATTAGGTCTCACCGTAAGTGGCCTCGACGAAGAGGTACCTATGCAAGATAGTCTTTTCGAATCACCTAAATATGAGACTGAAAATAAACTAGCTGGCGTATTAGATTCATTAGAATCTAAATTTGGTGAAACGGCCGTTATGAGTGGCGCATTATGGCAGCGCTTTCACGGAGACAATGGAACGCGTAGAAAACGATCGGAGCTAAAGGCCGCAGTAGATGCACAATCTACTAATGAGGATGTGGAATCTACTAAAATGGATAAGGGCCGTGACCTATATAAGAATAGTGATGTAGGCGACATTAACGAAGACATATAACTCGATACAATAGACTCATAAAGTTTATATTGAATACTTTCGCTAATATATTTATTCATGTTACAATATGGATATAGTGTTTAAAAATTACCGCAAGAGAGGTATAGATATGAGTTTATTTCGCGTAGCCATCCATTATGGCATCAACAGCAATGGCTTCTTGTCCTATGACACAGAAGCAAAAACAGTGTCCGTAGATTTACCTGAACAAGAGTGGGTTGATAAGGTTATCGCTTACTTGAACGACGAACATGCCATCGAGCATGCTACAGGTCTTGATACATATGAACGATTGAACGTAAAACCATTAGAATCTTTAGATAACTTAAAATTAGCTTTAACACGCATGTGGGAAGCTATCGACGTACAAGTCGACTGGAGCCGTCCAGCATAAATTGAATGAAAACACCTTGTGATCTACACGTTGATGATAGAAGCAAGGTGTTTTTTATTTTGATAGAGAGATTTAGTTCGCATTTAAATATATATAATGCCACAATTCTCATTTTGGTTCTTGTAAATGATATCGTGTATACAAGATTTATAAAGGTTTAGGGTTGTTCTGTAAAAAAAAATGTGATATTCTAATTATAGATTAATGGATAATAATTATCCGTTAATAATATTTATCTTAATTGAGATATATAATCTAAAAATTATGTAAAGTAAATTACTTTCATTTTGATCTCTAAGTAGGAGTTTGTAATATGAATAATGAAAAGAAACTAACAACCGCCTTTGGCGCTCCCGTACCAGATAATCGCAACTCTGCTACAGCAGGTAAACGTGGTCCTGTACTGATGCAAGATGTTTGGCTCATGGAGAAATTAGCTCATTTTGAGCGCGAAGTGATTCCTGAACGCCGCATGCATGCTAAAGGATCCGGTGCATTTGGTACTTTCACAGTAACTAACGATATTACAAAATATACGAAAGCAAAAATTTTCTCTGAAGTAGGCAAGCAAACGCCGTTATTCGTGCGTTTCTCCACCGTTGCTGGTGAGCGCGGTGCGGCCGATGCAGAACGCGACATTCGTGGCTTTGCCGTAAAATTTTATACGGAAGAAGGAAACTGGGACCTCGTAGGTAACAATACACCGGTATTCTTTATCCGCGATCCATTGCAATTCCCTGATTTGAACCGCGCTGTAAAACGGAATCCGAAAACAAATCTTCGCGATGCGACAGCAAACTGGGATTTCTGGACTAGCTTGCCAGAGGCGATCCACCAAGTAACAATCGTCATGAGTGACCGTGGTATTCCTAAATCCTACCGTACAATGCATGGTTTTGGCAGTCATACATACAGTCTTATCAACGAAAACGATGAGCGCGTATGGGTTAAATTCCATTGGGTTTGCCAACAGCCGATTGAAAATCTTTCCGACGCTGAGGCGGCTAATGTGGTAGCTAGTGACCGTGAAAGTCACCAACGTGACCTCTTTGAGGCTATTGAAAAAGGTGATTTCCCTAAATGGAAATTATGCATCCAAGTGATGACGGAAGAACAAGCTAACAATATGCCATACAATCCATTCGACTTAACTAAAGTATGGTATCACGATGAGTTCCCATTGATTGAAGTTGGTGTGATGGAACTTAATCGCAACCCAGAAAATTATTTCCAAGATGTAGAACAAGCTGCATTTGCACCGACTACTATCGTTCCTGGTATCTCTTTTTCTCCTGATAGAATGCTTCAAGGTCGTTTGTTCTCCTATGCGGATGCGCAACGTTATCGTCTAGGAGCAAATTATTATCAAATCCCTGTTAATGCCGCTAAATGTCCTGTAAATATCTATCATCGCGATGGTCAAGGACGTATAGATGGAAACCATGGATCTACAATTGGCTACGCACCAAATAGCTTTGGTGAATGGGCTGAACAACCGGAATTCAAAAATCCTCCTCTCGACGTATCTGGTCCAGCCTACCAATATGACTTCTATGAAGACGACTCTGACTTCTTTACACAACCAGGTAAATTGTTCCGCCTCATGAGCCCTGAACAACAACAAGCCTTGTTTGACAATACGGCAGCGGCTATGAATGGTGTACCTGATTTCATTAAAGAACGTCATGCAAAACATTGCTACCAATGTGATCCAGCTTATGGTGAAGGCATTGCTAAAGCTTTGGGTATGGACATTGATTTTAGCGATGTAAAATAGTATTATAAGTACTATTATAAGTATTATTTACATAACAAAGATATTCTCTCTGAATAACACTGACGATTAAAAGAACTTCCTTAAATTAAAACGAAGCCCCTCCTTGCTATGTAGCTCATAGTAAGGAGGGGCTTTTGTCATGTGAGTGTATTTAAATATTGCTAATCAAATTTCTTATTAGTTAAGTCCTGATACATAAGCTTAGCAATTTCATACTGCGGATCGCCGGCTTGTAGTTGGTGTGAAGGTAGTTTAAATACAGCTTCAGCTCTTTCCTCTTTCTTGATATCGATACCCTTTACATCTTCGGACCGACTTATGGAAATGGTATGTGTTGTTGGATTTATGAAGTACGCATTTACATCAATGCTGAAAGCTTTGTTTTCGTCTTTTCTCATGATTACACGTAGTATCATAGCTGAAATAGCAGTGGTACCATCTTTTTCACCTAATAGCTGCTTAGATGTGTAGTCCACATAATCTGCATAGACATAAATATCGCCAGGTTTGGCCTTATCATAATCTTGTGTATAGGCCTCTACTAAACGTAAATCAAGCTGTCTGCCAAATGGTCTAGAAAACATTTCGCTTTGTAATTCGCGTGTTTCGCTAACAGGTGGATAGAACGGTATAGGCGTTAAACCTTTTAGCATATCTGTGCGTGTTTCGTCTTTTCTTTTAGCCTGACGTTCAGCAGTGACCTTGTCTAAGCGTTTACGCTCTTTTAACATGGCTTTTTCTTGTTCTTCTTTAGTTTTGTAAGTTTTTACGGATACAACACGGTTACCAGACATAGTCACCGTTGAATAGATGGGCTTATCTTTAGTAGGTTTTCCATTAGAAGCATCAAGCGTAGATTGCACCATAGCAGGTGTTGCGCTTTCGATAGATTTTTTTAACTCTGGAATATTAGAATAATCCATATCAACCACTGCAGTGTCTGTGCTTTCACTTGCTTGTACAGGTGTAGCTCCGTACGCAGACGATATAGCCAATACAGCTAATAGTGAACTGGTAATAATTGATCGTTTACATAATTGCATTACATATACCTCTTTTTATAATAACTCTCTAATACTATCAACAGTCGTATTATAGCATAGTTCTTGTGTAGATAGATTTTAAAATACACTAATAGCATATTAATTTATAGAGGACTTTAGTATAACTATGTAGAATTACATTGTGTATTGTATGTATACAGAGAGCCAATGTGGATAGGAGGCAATTATGAAACGTAGTAGTTTAGCATGGTATGTAGCGGTGGCTTGCCTTGGTGGTAGCCTTTGCGTAGGTTCTGTAGTACAGGCGGATTCTCCGACGACAGTGAAGGCAAATCCTGTAGTTCCTACAGCGATGGTAGCGCAGGTTCAATCAACTCAACCGACTAATAGTATAGCGGCTACGAATACGGTAGCTAATACTGTAGCTGCTAATAGTGAGCCGGCAAAAGCTGCAGTAGTACTAGATGAGCAGGCAGCACTCAAGCAAAAACAGCAGTACCAAGCTGACACTGAGACGATGGGACTGTTATGGATGCGTACTTCTGCGGAGTATAGAGCGCTAGCATATCAAGGGTATAATGTGGCGATGAATCTTGTTAAAATGGCTGTTGCAGATCCATCTCATCAAAGAAAGCCTTTAGCTATCGTTCTTGATGCGGATGAAACAGTAGTAGACAATACAAAACTGATGGGTGAAAGCATTGCTAATGGCAATGGTCGATTCGATGCTCCTTGGTGGCGTCAAGCGGTACATCAAGGGAAATCACAAGCCATGCCTGGTGCTGTTGAATTCCTAAATGAAGTACATAAACAAGGTGTTGAAATATTCTACGTTTCAAACCGCTATGCGCCTGTTAACTATGATGCAACAGTACAAAACTTTAAGGAACTAGGATTCCCATCCGTCGATAAAGACCATGTACTACTATTCGAAAAAGACTCTGACAAACAACCTCGCTTCGATGCGATTGCTAAAAAATACTATGTCGTTCTATACATGGGCGATAACGCTGGTGATTTCCCAATCGGTACAAAAGGTAAGACACTAGCTGAAAGAAATAGTATCATCGATGCTCATAAAGAAGACTTCGGTACTACCTTTGTGGTATTCCCAAACCCTGCTTACGGATCTTGGGTAAGTGCATTAGCTAAAGGCTATCAAAACCTCAGCCCAGAAGAACAAAAACAAGTAAATAACCAATACCTACAACAATAAGGACGCCTTGCGTATACTTTATTAAAAACGATATAATAAAGTATACATGCGTCTATAGCTCAGTAGGATAGAGCAGCAGTTTCCTAAACTGCGTGTCACTGGTTCGATTCCGGTTAGGCGCACCAGTATAGAAAAGAAGGTATACAGCTTTTATAAGCCTTATGCCTTCTTTTTGTATTATCTTGCAATTCTTATGAGCTAGAATTATAATATTAGGGTAATATTCATATTTTATTCATATTTTGACAATGAATAGTGTATAGAGGGGTACAATAAGATTCAAGTTTCATTAGATAGCTTTGAATCTTTTTTTAGGTTTATTGTTTGTGTTGTCTTAAAAGGGGGAAACCAAATGAAAAAAGAATTACTGTTAACGGCTATGATTACCGCAAGTATTACTACAACAGCACTTGCAGCATCTAATTTAGATATTAGTGCTACCACTGCTGCGCCACTAAGCATGAAAAATTCTATTGCTTATGGTGGAAATAACAAAGTTGAGAATGGTATGTTCTCTCCTGTAAATAATATATTGCTCGGTGGTGACAATAATACAGTTCGACCTTCTGCTTCTAATAGTATTACTTCTGGTACTAATAATACTGCATCTGGTCCGGGCAGTATCGTAGCAGGTTGGTATAATACAAACTCTGCTACTCACAGCTTGGTAGTAGGTACTAGCAATACTGTTGGTGGTACTAATAATATCGTAGGCGGCTTTGGCCATGCTAATAATGACAATGCGATTAATTCTTTATTAGTTGGTTCATATAATAGTATTGACGGACATGACTCTGTGGCTTTAGGTAAGAATAATACCATTAAAGGTAATAATGCTTTGGTAGGTGGTACTGGTGCTAAGGTGCAAGGTAATAATGCTATCGCCTTTGGTGATACTGCGAAAGCAACATCCGATGATGCGTATGCCATTGGTCGTAAAGCAGAAGCAACTGCTCTAAATACAGTTGCTATTGGTAATAATGCAAAGGCCAATAACATTATGGGCACAGCGATTGGCTATAATGCAAAAGCAAAAAATGATTACGCTACAGCAGTAGGTTATAGCTCCACAGGTTCTGGTAATCAGTCCTCTGCATTTGGTTTTAATGCGGAAGCAACTGCTATGAATACAACTGCAGTGGGATCTTATGCAAATGCTAGCGGTGCGTATTCTACAGCATTGGGCTTTAAAACTGCAGCTTCTAATGAGGATGCTGTAGCATTAGGTAACTATTCTACTAGTGCTGGTAAAAGTGCCTTTGCTGCCGGTACATTAGCTAAAGCAGCAGAAAAGGACTCTTTAGCAATCGGTCATAGCGCAACTACAACAAAGGAAAATGGCATCGCTATCGGTACAAATGCGATGGCTGCAACAGATAACAGCATTGCACTTGGTGCTAAGTCTGTTACTGATACAGCTGTATCTACTAGTTCCGGTGTTATCGGCGGCAGAACATATAGTTTTGCTGGTGGAAATGCGGTTGGTACATTGAGCATTGGTGATAGTGGTGCAGAACGTACCATTACAAATGTAGCAGCAGGTCGTGTATCTGCTACATCTACTGATGCAGTCAATGGCTCTCAACTACATGCTATTAAAGATGTAGTAGATAATCATGAAAATCGTATCACTACCATAGAAGGCGATATTAATACGTTAAATAATCGTATTATTAGTGGTGGAGCGAATAGCTTGAATGAAGCTAAAGCGTATACTGATCAACAAGTATCTAGCGTAGCGGCGGCTTCTGCAGCGCTTGCTGGCTTGCATCCATTAGATTTCGATAAACATGACAAATGGTCCTACTCTGTTGGCTTTGGTAATTATAAAAATGCTAATGCAGCAGCTTTAGGTGCCTTCTATCGCCCTAATAAAAACACCATGTTTAATGCTGCCACTACTGTTGGTAACGGCCGTAATTCTATTAGCTTAGGTGCTAATTTCAAATTTGGTAAAAGCTCCGAAGAGGTAACTACTGAAGATGCGGCACAACTCAAAAAAGATATGAAAGATCTATCTGAAAAATATAATGAATTAGCACAAAAATATAATGAATTGGCAGCTAAATTAGAATCTAAATAAATTAGAACCTAAATAAGAATCCAAATAGTGTGATTAATACCCCTACAAGACGTATCTTGTAGGGGTATTTTTTCTATTAAATATGAAAGTACAGTGTCTTTATAATATGTATTTCTTTTAAATGTAAAAGTGCGGTGCTTTTATTATAAGTATTCCTTAATAATGATATAATTAAGATACATATTAAGACATTAATTAAGATATGTATTACATATAAGTTGCAGTATATAGTGGAGAGTATATATGAGCTTTTACAATTGGATTCAAGAAAAACTTTTCGACAATTACGAAGAATGGCATATGAAGAGCCCTGATTATAATCGGAATGGTTTTAATATAGTAGGTATCGATAATACATTAAAGGCTATGCATGATGGATATTTCATGTATGTTGAATTATACCCACCTCATGCCATCGATGGATGTACAGCCATGAAAGCACGTGTAGGTAAAAAGCAGGATGCAGTAGATTTATTCTTAGATATAGATGGCAAGACCTATCGTATGGCTGATGTAAGTTATCCTGATACAGTGAAGATGATGCGGGCTTTTGTGAAAAAACGCAGAGTACCTGATTGTAGTTCGTGTGTGGAAGTAGCGTATCTAGATATCGATCAGACGAAACTGACATTTACAGAGTTAGCAACGTTGTTGCTAGGCGATGCTAAACAAGCCAAATCATTCATGTCCAAGGCAAAGTTACATTCCATGGAAGAACTAGAAGATAGCTGGTGGAATCTCTATGAGAAGTTGCTATCTACTGGTCGTGCTGTAGAGTTATCTTTGAAATTCGAATTAGAGGATTTTCTTTATAATGTGCAGAAGTTAATCCATAATAAAAATTTATCTACTGATGAAAATTTAACTGGAGATGTATCTATTGATACAGCCGCATTTGATGACAGTCAATGTATTGGGGACTGGTGCGCACATTTTAATTCCACGTGGAAAAACCATAAGTTAGTAGGCATGGACATCGGCACAGATAGTTTGGTGCTCATGGTACTTTCAAATGAGGAATTTAAAAGAGCCCAAGAGCTAGCGAAAGAGCTATTACATAGAATCGATGTAGCTGAACGTTTGTGATGTAACGAAAATTATGATGTAGTGGCATGATTATAATGTGGCAGTATCTATAAATGGTCGTAATTATTAACTGTAAACAGTTTGCACTGTATAAATGTGATGAATAGGAGAGAGTCATATGAGTATTGTACGTCTACCAGAATATGAAGCCGAGTTTGAGCCGGAAGTGTTTGAAATCTATGCATTGCCGCGTAGCGATGCAAATGGGGCTAGTCCTTATTTAGATAAGTACCATAGACCACTGGTGTCTACCGATGCTATCCTAGATACTCGAACTGGCGTGCTTGACCGTAGCGAAGGCATTTTGACGTGGATTATTGAGGGCCTTGATGATCGATGGGGTTATTCTTTTGAGCCACACGGTGTCTATAAACTGTTAGTTAAGAAAGCTAAGCCCTTAGAGGATTTAGGCTATATGCGTCCCTCTTGGAATAATCGCTATTATGTGCTCGAGGTGTTAGAGGAGCACGCTAAACATAGCGAATTAGAGGCGTTGTCGGCGTATTTGAAAACCCCTAAATACCTTCATACTGACAGGGGTGAATTCCTGTTAAATCGAGAGTATCAATATTACATAGCTAGAATTGATGATTATGCATTCACCCTTGATGTAGACGAGGGGTCTGATGAAAGCTGCACCGTTGCATTGGAGGCTTTCAATAAAATCGATAATTTCAAAGACTTTGAACAACGAATTAGCGCATACATTAGTGAAACATTGCTAGATCTTGCTAATGATTGGCTAGACAACGATGACCAAGATCCGATTACGGCAGAAACATTTGCCAAGCGTATTACTATGGGCGAATTGGCGTTCCGCAATGATGGCACCATAGAGGTCTATTATGACGATGACGATATTTTCTGGGGACACTGCATCATAGCCAATATTGATGCGGATGGGAACCCTGTTAGTGCGGATATTGCAGGATAATGAACTAGTGGAGTGTGGCGAACTAGTGGGGTATCATAATGATAAAATCTGAACTAATGACATTATGGAACGTTGAAAGCTGGACTGTAGAACCGCATGGCGTTTACTTTGTAGCCCGTCAATTAGTGGCCGATGGAGTCGCAAATCACGAAAATCATACAATAGAGACTCAAGTAAAAAATCTTGTAGAGGATACAGTAAAGACTCAAGTAGAAAATGTAGAACAAGCCTTCAATAGCCTCAATATTAGCTGCTCTGGTTATACAGAGGACGAGATGCTTTCACTAACATTTTGGCCAAAGTTATATGTTCAATTAGATGAATTAGACCGAGTGGCACAGAAAATCATCCAAAAGGAGATGCCTCCAGATGAGTCTGTGGTGCTAAAACTAACAGATATTATGTTAGATACATCCGGTTGCTATGGAGCATTTGCACTAGGTTATGATGTGGGCGAAACGACCGTGGGACAACTATATGTATTAGTATCTTTTGATGAAAAATTTACGGCTCAACAAGATGTGATTTATGAAACCTTATAGAGTTGTATTAAAGTGGTGACACGGGTGTTGTAGACTACCTAAAAAAATAAGTGATACATAGGAGAGAGACGATGGAAAATCTGTATAAAGAATTAAGAAGCTTTTTTGCCAATGATATTGATCTAAATGATTTATTTGATTCCGAAGCTATCATCTGGATTGACTGGCGCGAGTACGATGAAGATGTAGTACGCTATTTTAATGATATGATGGCTGAGCCTATCGATATTGAAATAGTCAGTAATGGTAAACCTTATGGTGACGATATTGTATTGAAGAATGGCAACAAAAAGCTGCAAATTCCTTACGGTGATGAACAAGATCGAGATGTGACCATCAAATATTTCAATGATTTCGTTAAGCCTGATTATGAGGTACGTTGGTTTATTGAAAGCCTTGGAAACGATACGCTCGGATTTACCGTACTTTCAGGGACAGAATGGGCGAAATTAAACGACGAATTTGGTGCGGATGTGGTTCGGTATTATTTTGAACCTATCGATTTTGAAAGCGACATGTTTAATCTCGACATGGATGAAGTTTCTGCATTATTAGAATTACGAGAAAATAATAGATGAAATAGAGAGATGAGAGAATCAATAAGAGGGAAGAATATGGATTATTTAAAACTATTGTGTGAAGATTCTAACTTGGCAGCAGAGTTTGATATGCTATTTGATTTCTGCCTATTAGACGGGTTGGAAGAACGTGATACTGCTGAAGGGCGATGCACATTTTCTTTACCCGGCAAAGCTTTTGCTCGAGATGGTGCCGGTGGCGAATATCATCAATTAGAGGATGGCTCTATCGGGTATATGAGTAGCGAAGGGGAATGTGGTCGCATAGCTGAAAGTGTAGATGATTTAATCCATTTATTTGTGTACAGCATTTGCTGGCATGATTATTGTGACGCCAGCCAATATACGGACATATCTACTCTTGAAGCCTATGCCAATGAGCGTCATGATGAAATCGCTTCTTATACAGAAATGGATGTATGGGAAACCGTTGTTCAGGCGCTAGGCATACCTTTAGAAGTAAATGTGGCTACTGAATTACAAAAATTCTATGACGCTGCACATCGAGATCCTTTATATATTTGTTATTTCCATGAAGATGATGGAACCGTTACAGAATCACAAAATCTGTTTTTCTAGACGTATTGCTTAAAAGGAGAATTATATGGCTATTGATGGAGTAAAAATCATAGATAGTGATGATGGCCATGATATTTATAATTTGATTGTTGAGCGCTATAGAGATGGCACTAGTATTGATACCATTGTTTCAGAGATTTTGGCTGAAGAGCAGAATTTTTGTACTGACGAATTCTATACAGAAATTTATTGGACTGCCGTAGCCTATTCGCTGTGGAAGATAGGTCATTTATCGCAGGATATCAAAGAGAAAGCATTAGACATAATCGCGAAGGGCGCTCATGAGTTTTGGCTAGAAATTGATAGTAAGGCGCTTAAACAACGTCAAAAGGTGTTAGATACATTAGCCGTACAACTACAAAGTGAAAATCCAAAGCCTCTAAAGGTTCGTAAATCTAAAACAAAGCGAGAACCTCATTTTAAGGTGGGCGACGTATTAGCTGTTAAGTTTGAAAACGAGTATGGAGCTATTTTTGTATCTGACGTGGATCAATCACCGCGGAAAATCGAGTACCATTTGGCCTGTACGCGGCTTTTACAAAAAGAAAAACCTACAATGGAGCAGTTTTTAAATAGTAAAATCGCCTGCCGGAAAGACAATACAAATTTCGCTATCGATACCGACTGTTGGTTTAATCATAAAGATCTAGGCCTATTGCTAGACCATTTAGAAATCATTGGGGCTGTTGAACTATATCCGTGTAAATTGTGGAAACTAGCACCAGCAGGCACGTTGGAAGATATCTATGAGGAGATTGCAGATAATCCTAGGCTAGGAAAACTGCGTCTCATAGACACCTATGAACTGGTGAAAGAGGTTATTCAGAAATAATCTTCGGGAGAATGCGTTACTATAAAGGTGTAAATTTAATGGATACTATGACGAAACAATATATAGAAACTGTGAAAGTCAGTGACATACCCTGGCATCGTTTGACCACAACTTACGGCCGTGCCACAGATTTTCCTGCTCATCTTGAGGTGTTGTGGGATATGAAGAACGTTGATGCCATTGATGCGGCAGGTGAAGAGCTGGCCCAAAATATTGAGCATCAATCGACTTTATGGCATGCTACACCATTTGCTATGGTTTTCTTGCTTCGTATTTTTAAGAAAGCCTTAGAAGAGAGAACTCAGAATGAAGTAGCTCATTATTTAGTAGAACAATTGGTAGATCTATTTACTGTGATTGCTGAGTGTATCAGAGATGGGCTTATGCTAGAACATGCAGATCCACTATCGAATTTTGCGGATATGCTCAACGAAGAGTATCTTTGGTCTGAAGAGTACGATGAAGACGAAGATGTTCTCAGATATGAGGAAGAGGAAGTATTCCCTGCTGATTTATTTTTTAGCTTCTATTACTACTCACTGCAAGTGCTTTTACTTGGTAAGCCATTATTGGATGAAGCTAATGAAGAAGAGGGAAAATTGCTAGAACTACTGACAGAGATTGACCACTAATAATCTATGGAGGTTATACTCTATTAAATGTTTATAGAAATCATGGATTATTAAATATCTAGAGAGATTCTAGATTACTAGTTATCTACGGAGGGTTTAGACTATGGGACTAATTGCTAATTATAGCTGTTTAAGCGATGTAAATTTAAAAGAGCTTAAAGCCATGGGCTCAGAAGAAGAGGAAATTCTTGAAAGTGTTGAAGAGTGGAATGACGACGATGAGTTATTGCTTGATATTGACAAGATGTGGGATGTACTCCATTTTGTGCTAACAGGTGTGGGCACTGACCATAAAGACGATAAAAATCCTCTTAGCCAAGCGGTACTAGGCGTAATGGCTGTTGAGGATATATCAGACTATGTAGCATATACAGAACACAATTATTTAGCCAATATCGTGGCAGCTCTAGATCAATTTGATATTGAAAGTGCACTCGAATCTTTTGATATGACTGCTTGTAAAGACGCAGAGCTTTACCCAAATATTTGGGACTACGATGAGGAAGAGGAGGAAATCAAAGATGAGATTCTCCACGATTTCGAGCAGATGAAGGTGTTCTATAAAAAAGTGCTAGAAGCGAAGGGGCATGTGCTTGTATCAATTTGTTAGGCCCGTTATAATCTGTTGGACATGGCTCTGGTTATAGATAAACTAATTATAGGACTGACGAAGATGAGGAATTGTAAATGGCAGTGTTAACAGAAAAGCAAATTAAATATGGCTTTGACTACTATCATAAGGATGAGAAACGAATAAAATCTGTAGTTGAGGTTTCTGAATATGATGGTGAAGACAAGCTGATAATTAATTGCACACAGCTAGATGAAGACTATTCTGCTAAAGATAAAAAACGAATTTTACAGGAGTGGTGTAGTTTTTTAGTTGAACATCCAGATATCTTTACAGAGCTCATGTTTTGTACAAGAATGCCACAGGAGTTATTTGATGCGGTATGTGCCCAGCGTAGACTTAAAAGGTTACATATAAAATGGGGTGTTTATCCAGATATTTTAAAACTTGAGAATTTACAAGAGCTAGAATATCTACATATTGGGTCCGGAAGAAGTGTATCAAGCTTAGAGCCTATTTCAAGATTAGTAAATTTAGTAGCGCTGTCGATTGAAAACTTTCAAAAAATTGATGATTATGCGCCATTAGCTAATCTAAGACATCTTGAAAGTCTTGCCTTAGAAGGTGACTTCGCCGCTCCTAAAATTCTTAAGGTTCAATCCTTAGAATTTTTACGCCATATGAAACAGTTGCGCTTTTTTAGCTTTTTAACGGCAAAGGTGATAGATAAAGACTACTCTCCCATTTTAGAACTCAATAATTTAGAACATCTTACGTTAAAATCTTGTAAAGAGGTTAAGCAGTTGTATCCTGAATTCGTTAAATTACCAAAATTAAAATATGGCACAGTTTTAGAACGACCAGAATTATATGAGAAATAAGGCTTGAGATATAAGTCACGAGCTATAACTTATAAGACATAAAAGGGAACAATTATAATGGATAAAGCGCGTAAAAAGGAATTATTAAAAGCTTATGCAGATAAGCAAAAGCAATCGTTTAAAGATAGTTTGCCTATGGACGAAGAGTTGTTTTGGAATCTCTTTGACTATGTAGACGAGAAGTTAGAGGCAAATGACGGTTGCGACCATAGTCTGACTTTCACCAGAGAATTCTTGGAAAAACAAAAGGTAGATGTGGAAAGTGTACTAGACTGGATCGTTAACGAAGGTGGCGGCTGTGACTGCGAGGTTCTTTATAATGTGGAAGAGAGATTTGAAGAGTAATATCTATGTAATTGGGAAGGTTTTCATATACAGTTTGTTTTTGACTTAGAGCAAACTGTAAGCAGTCTAATGTAAATTTATTTGTGATTTTGGTAACCAAGTAATCTTTGGTAAAAATCATAGTATACTAGAAATGTTAAATACTGCCGGCGATATTAGCGATTTTGTCCAAGAAACGCCGGCGTTTTTCGTCCGAGCTGTTTTCTGTGCCCGCTAACTGGGTATGTGTAACAGGTTTAATGCCACAGGATTTCAGAACCTGATTTTTCAATACCTTGCCATAGTCCTGAATAAACGGTGTCAAAAAGGCGGGAGTGTTGTGGGTTGTGATAATCCAAGCAGATTTATCCTGTAAATGACCTATGAGTCCTCTTTTACCATATGAATAGGCAAAGCCCGCTGTAAATACGCGATCGATAAAGCCTTTGAGCATTGCGGGCATACCTCCCCACCAAATAGGATAGATAAAGATGATATGGTCCGCCCAAGTAATCAAATTGCGATATTTTTCCATGTCTGGCACAGTGCTTAAATCTCGACGTTTGTGCGTGTCATCAAATCGCAATACGGGATCGAATTGCTCCTCATATAGATCCAAGGTCTTTACATTGTGGTCTTTTGAAAGATTCTGTTGCACTACTTTCAGAATAGCACTATTAAAACTTTGATAATTAGGATAGGTGTAAATGATTAAAATATTCATGGCTAGTTCCTTTCTGATTAATCATCGTTGCTTGAGAGAATCTGTATAATAAAATGGTATCTATAGAAAGTTAAAGTCTAGTGAAGAGCATCTATTTTGAAAGTAAATGATGATAGAATTTGGTAAGAATCATAGTTAATTCCTTCTATTTGCAGGTGTTACCATAAAGGTATATAGTATAGACATGTGATGGATAT
>ERZ1699236.129-NODE-129-length-24971-cov-9.747343_pt1 | contig 24971 bp, 32 predicted proteins | sample MGYA00581538_ERZ1699236 | MGnify/ENA primary metagenome ERZ1699236 (study PRJEB42319, sample SAMD00040336) | human oral metagenome | material: saliva | host: Homo sapiens | study: EMG produced TPA metagenomics assembly of PRJDB4115 data set (Metgenomic analysis of... | reverse complement strand
AAGTGCTTGTCACGGTTTATGCACCAACCAGACGAAGATTAGACCCACCTAACCTATATCCTACTGTTAAAGCCCTTATAGACGGCTTGACGGATGCCAATTTGTGGCCAGACGACAATCACGAAGTGATTAAGGAGATGTCCTTCCGTTATGGTGGAGTCAGTGGAGTTCCAAAAAAATTTAAATTCGTTTTGGAAGTAGAGGAAGCAGAAGATGAAATATAAAGTAATCGTCTATTACGACGATATGGAAGACAGTGAGCATGTCTTCAGTAATAAAAATGATGCTATTAACGAAATGCACAGATTGAGATTGAAATATTGCAATGCAAGGAAATATAAGGTGGGAATGGTGGAATATGACGGATGAATTGGACTACATAAAGAATATGTATGATAGGTACATTTCAGAATGCGAAGAACTTTCTAAAGAGCCACCTAACGGGTGGACGACATCAGCGGCTAACAAAGCAAAAATCAAACGCCTAGGAATTGAACTTAGACAAGAGATGATTAACTTAGAACGCAAATATTACGTGTGAGGTAGGAAATGACTAGACAAGAAACAATAAGTCGAGAAGAAGCAGTGCGGACAATATCAAGGATATCTGGTGGATCTGTATCTTACGCAGAAGACCTATATGATTCATTTTTCCCTAAACCAGTAGTGCCGAAATGCGTGGCAGATTGGTATGAGGAACATAAGAATGACTTAAATGAGGATATTTGGGCATATCTTACAAGCTGGGCTGATACGAAATGGGACGAGTTCAAATACTGGATGTACCATACTGGCAAGAACGAAGCCATCACTACTATCGTCAATATGCACCAGTTTGGCTACGAGGTCGAGAAAGAGGCTAGGTACACGGTTAAAATTAAAGGCCGTTTAGGGCAATATCTAGGCAAATATTACTTAAACAACGAGGAATTAACGCCACAGTTTACAAGGACTCAATATAGTGAGGGTGGAAGTTTTACGAGAACAGAGCTAGAAGCGAACGGCTTTGGCTGGGTGTTTGATTGCCCAGGCGTTGAAGTGAAAGAGGTGGAGTGATGAAGATTAAAAATTATAAATACACTACTAACGAAATTAGCTACACTGCATGTTACGACGTTCTGGAAGCAGAAATAACTCACGAGCGTACAGAGTATGGCGTTTGCACCACAGATATTTACGATTTTCTTGAAGAAGTGTCTATATACAGTCCCGAAGATGCAGACGCAATCGAAGCCTTCCAAGATTTTCAAAATAATTTAGTGCTAGAAGATGTCGAGTTTGAAATCGAGAGTGCGGAGGTGGACGATGAATAATCTAATCAATAAAATCAACCATTGGGCAGACGAACGCAACTTAAAGCAGGCTGACCCTAAAATACAGTGGATGCGTGTGACTGAGGAAGTTGGAGAGATTCGAGACGTACTCTTGAAACCGACGAAATTCACGGAACCACAAGCAGCGTTGAAAGATGCAATCGGTGACACGCTAGTAACGATTATCGTACTAGCACATCAGTTAGACCTTGATGTAACTGAGTGTCTCGGTATTGCTTACGAGGAAATTAAGAATAGAAATGGGAAAATGATTAATGGCACATTCGTTAAGGAGGAAGATTTGTGAAATTCATTGACCTATTCGCAGGAATTGGCGGATTCAGACTAGGAATGGAATCAGCAGGGCATGAGTGTGTGGCATTCTGCGAAATCGACAAGTTCGCTAGAGCTAGCTATAAAGCAATTCACAACACGGAGGGAGAAATAGAACTACATGACATTACCACAGTCACAGACGAAGAAATCAGAAACATCGGACACGTTGACGTTATATGCGGAGGATTTCCGTGCCAAGCTTTCAGCATTGCTGGACGTCGAAGAGGATTCGAAGATACTAGAGGAACTCTCTTCTTTGAAATCGCAAGATTCGCCTCTATACTCAAACCTAAGTATCTGTTCCTTGAAAATGTCAAAGGACTACTTAACCACGACAAAGGAAATACCTTTGAGGTCATCCTCTCAGCGTTGGATGAACTCGGGTATGATGTGGAATGGCAAGTGCTTAACAGTAAGGATTTCGGAGTACCACAAAACAGGGAACGTGTGTTCATTATCGGACATCTTAGAGGAGAACGTGGACGAAAAGTTTTTCCTATCGGAGGAAATGGTGCAAAGATTGATTGTGAACAACCAAAAATAAATAAAGTTGGGAATATCAGAAAAAAAGGCAAGTCTCAGAGTGGCGCTGTGGTTTCAGTTGATTCCCTAGCACCTACCTTGTGCAGCACTACCACACAGAAAGACCCTCTTAAGATATTGTTAGCTGGCAACCTACCCGGAACACACGAACAAAATGGCAGGGTGTACGATATCAATGGCATTTCACCAACGCTAAACACTATGCAAGGCGGTGGCAGACAACCTAAAATTCGTGTCCGTGAAGCTACAAAAAAAGGCTACGCTGAAGCAACCGTGGGGGATAGTGTTAACCTAGCACATCCAAACTCTAAAACTCGCAGAGGTCGAGTTGGTGAGGGTATCGCTAATACGCTAGTAACTGGTGATAGCCAAGGTGTGGTAACTCCTAACTTTAGAATCAGAAAACTGACACCTAGAGAGTGTTGGAGATTGCAAGGCTTTCCAGATTGGGCTTTTGATAAAGCTCAAGAGGTCAATAGCAACAGTCAGCTATACAAGCAAGCAGGCAATAGCGTAACTGTCAACGTAATTAAAGAAATAGCGAGGTATTTATGAAACATAAAGATTTAACGATAGCTACAATCATACTACTAGTATCACTAGCTATTAACATGCTGTCAGTCTACTACGTTCTAACAGTGCCACGCAGGGTGGAGACAGTAAGTATCCATAAAGTAGATAACGTGGGCGCAGAGATGCACGGCAAGGTGACTGGGAAAGAGAAGATTAATGATCTCTACACTATTGATTGCGGGGCTTACGGGAAATTCCTTGTAAGCAAGGAGCAGTATGACCAAGTTAATGTTGGGGATGATATCCCTAGCTACTTGAGGGGTCGAGGGAGTTAAGATGACAGAAACTATTAAACTACCAAACTACTACGAGCCCGATTGGAAAAATGCAAGATATGGCTCGTTGGAAGAACTTAAAGAGCTGTTACTCTACAAGCGTATCGTGAAATGGGATAAAGACTTTCTGCTACTTGAAGATGGCACAAGGGTCACTATTGAAATGTCTGAAAGTGATTGCTGTGCCTCAGCGGGTGGGGAGTTCAAAGATGTGAGCGCTGAATTTAGCTTATACGATTTTCCGCAACTTACGATTGAAGCCTTGCTACTGCATCGAAAAGTTATAAAGAGGTAGGCTCATGAGCAAAACCTACAAATATGCAGGACTGACCAAGGAATTACATCAACGGTTAGTCAATGAGCGTGTAGCGCTAAAACTAGCACATCTGAGAGATTACAAGCAACATTTCCAAAAAGTGAGACAGTGCAGTGAGAAACAAGCGATTATCATTTTGCAAGCACTCAACAGTGCAGTCGTTGAACGTGCGAGGATCTCACCTCAAACAGTTGATAGATTAGAAGGCATTATTTCTGATGAGCTTTATCACGACCTTAAAGCGTATCTGGCCAAGAATTACACAAGAGGTAAAACCACGCGCCCATTTTTGGATAAAACGAACGCAGGACTGCCAGAGGAACTATTCAAGCGATTCCGTGAGGAAGTGGAAGGGCTACGCAAGGAACACCCTAACGACCTAAACAAGTACATTAGAGACATTAAAGGGTGCGATAAGAAGAAAGCTAACAAAGTCCAAAATGCCCTCAATTGTTGCTATGCGGAGAAAGCTGCCTTAACGCCATTGAAAGCGATTCAAATGGAAGGGATGCTATCAAGGGAACTATTTAGCGAGATTGCTGATTTTGTCTTCAATAACTATGAATGGTCTGAAAGGCTGGATGACGATGCTGACCGCATCATGCTTGAATATCACACTAAAGGCAAGACAGGCATGGATAAAATCGCTGTAAGAAAAGCCCTATACAAAGCCTATTCGTTAGGCGTGTAGCTAGAACGGTCTATGAGGGTTCGATTCCTCTTGCCAGTCATTGTCTGTCAAAACACTAAAAATAAAAAATGAAGCTAAAAAATAGATATAGATTTTTAGTGGCTTGAACACTTTTCAACATCGAGCAAGCTGACAGACCTTGCTCAAACAAAACCCAGCAAATTTTTAAGAAAAAAAGGATGTGAAAAACCCTCTTTCTTATTGATATCTTGCATTACAAAAAAAGCCAAAGACTTTGCTGGTGTCAATGGCTAGAAAGGAGGTGATAAAAGGCTTGAGAAACACCCCAAGAATAAACACTTATTCAATCTTTTCAATAAAATCTCTTAACGTTTCTTGAGCTAAAATAAAAAAGACCGACACGATGGCCGGCACTCTTTGGAAATCAACACTACTATTATACCAAAGAGGACAGAACAATGCTATTGCCGGAAATTGATGAAAAAGCAACTATCAGAGGTTGCAAGCGAAAACTTCGAGAATATCCAAGATGGCGAGAGATAGCACACGATAGCGCTGAGCAGAAGATTACACAAGAGTTCACATTCATGCCCAGAGGTGGCAACGGAGTGAGCAGACCAGTGGAAAATATCGCAGTTAGGCGTGTTGATGCTATGAACGAGCTAGAAGCCATAGAGCAAGCAGTTAGTGGGCTATATCGTCCAGACTATCGCAGAATACTGATAGAGAAATATCTGGCATACCCACCGAAACCAAACTGGCAAATCGCCCAAGCAATCGGATTCGAAAGGACAGCTTTTCAAGAGCTACTTAATAATGCTATCCTAGCATTTGCTGAATTGTATAGAGATGGCAAATTAGTTGTAGAATGTTGAAAAATCGGTAATTGGACGGTTAAAGTTCGGTATCTTACAACTGTTTAAAGTGGTATTATTATATTATCGAAGAAAATCAGAGACAGCTCACTTTGTGGGTTGTCTTTTTCAATATCAGAAAGGAGTTGATGGAAAATGGGATGACCGAAAAACAAATAAAGTTTGCCGATGAGTACATCGTCAGCCTAAACGCTACGCAAGCGTACAAGAAGGCTTATCCTAGTATTAAGAAGATAAGGACGGCAGAAGTCAATGGTAGTAAGCTACTAAGAAATACTGAGGTCAAGGCTTATATAGACGAACGACTGGAGCAGTTAAAGTCGGAACGTGTTGCGGATCAACAAGAGGTCATGGAGTTTCTCACTGCCGTCATGCGTGGAGAGGTTGAAGAACCCTTGCTTGTTCTAGATGGCGAGGGTATGCAACGCATTGCTCAAGCTAAGCCGAATGTTGCCACCCGTCGAGCTGCGGCAGTTGATATCGGTAAACGTTACAGAATGTGGATAGATAAGGTCGAAGCCGATGTAACGCAAGATATCAACATCAATGTCGGTGAATGGAATGACGATTAATCTTGAAATCAATCCAAGCAAGGTGTTTAATCGGCATATCTATGAGCATTTGTTTGATTACGACACATTCACTGAGGTTCATTACGGCGGAGCGTCTAGCGGTAAGAGCCACGGGGTCTTCCAGAAGATAGTCCTCAAAGCTCTTAAAAAGTGGGATAAGCCCCGCAAAATATTGATATTGCGTAAGGTAGGGTCTACGGTTCGTGATTCGGTGTTTGCGGACGTGCTAGCAGCCTTGTCTTACTTTGGTGTGCTTAATCTATGCAAGGTTAACATGAGCGCATTCCGTATTGAGTTACCGAACGGGGCTGAGCTGATTTTTAAAGGGATGGATAACCCAGAGAAAATCAAGTCTATCAAAGGCATTTCAGACGTTGTGATGGAAGAAGCGTCAGAGTTTACGCTTGATGATTACACGCAGTTAACGCTTCGCTTGAGAGATAAAGCCCACAAACAAAAACAAATCTATTTGATGTTTAACCCGGTGTCTAAGGCTAACTGGGTATATAATGCGTTTTTTGTGAAGAACCCTAAAAATACAGTGGTTTATCAAACGACGTACAAGGACAATCGCTTTCTGGACGACTTGACCAAGGAGAATATCGAGGAGCTAGCAAACCGAAACGAAGCCTACTACAAAATCTATGCTTTGGGTGAGTTTGCCACCCTTGACAAGCTAGTATTTCCAAAGTATGAAAAGAGATTACTCAATAAGGACGAGCTTAAACAGCTACCGTCCTTTTTTGGTCTTGACTTCGGATTCACAAACGACCCCACGGCGTTTATGCACGTCAAAATAGACCGAGAGAATAAGCGGTTATATATCCTAGAGGAATATGTCAAGAAGGGCTTGCTTAACAACCAGATAGCAGAAGATATTACTAGCCTTGGTTATTCAAAAGAGGTGATTATGGCCGACTCAGCAGAGCAGAAATCTATTGCTGAACTGCAAACACTGGGCTTGCGTCGAGCTATTCCGGTAAACAAGGGCAAAGGTTCGGTTCTACAAGGGATTCAATTCTTGCAACAGTTCGACATCATCGTTGATGAGAGATGTGTCAAGACGATTGAGGAACTTGAGAACTATACATGGCAGAAAGATAAGCATACAAACGAGTACATCAACAAGCCATGCGATAGTTATAACCACTGTATCGACGCTATTAGGTACGCACTGCAAAACCTTATTTTCGTCAAGGATAAGCAGGATGTAGACGCTAAGATTAGACGGGTTAACAAACTGATAAGGAGATAGAATGACGAACACGACACATAGTGCTGACGACATCTTACATGAAGGGCAGTACATTCCTAGATCATATCAATTCGAGCGAGACATGGAACCGACTAGCTTGCAGAAACGTGAAGACTTCCTTCATTTTCCCAAAGAAGCAAATACACACTTCATGGCTCAATCAGCGGATGACCTAGTGGACACGTTCCAAGGGCGTGAGAAGTTAGAGAAGATGGTAGCTCAGTTTCAAGACGGACAGATAGACCGCTTGAATATCCTAGAGAGCTACTCAAACGGGAACAATTACACGATTCTAAATGGGCGCAAACGACTAGAACCAGAAAAAGCTGACTACCGTATTAGGCATGACTTGGGGGGACAAGCTAGCCGCTTCTTCACTGGTTATACAGTAGGGCAGCCTATTTCAATTGGTGCTACTGACACTAACAGCGATTTGACGGCTATTGATGATTTCAACGCCTACAACGACATTGAAGCTCTTAACCGTGAGCTAGTCTATGACGCTTCACGCTTTGGGCGAGCATTTGAGCTGCATTACTATGACGAGTTTGGCAATCCAGCAGTGGTCTTGATTGACGCAAGGGAGATGTTCACTATTCGTAGCGCAGACGTCCGAAAGGATATCATTGCGGCTGTGCATTGTCCAGTGTATGACGGTGAGATGTTTGTCACAGTTTACACCGACAACAAGATTGTCAGCTATGACCCAAACTGGCAGGAAATCGAGCGAAAAGAAAATCCGTTTGGTATGGTGCCAGTGGTTGAATGGCAGAATAACCGAGAGCGTTCGGGAGACTGGGAGAAAGGCATTCCAATCATTGACGCTTACGACGCAGCAGAGTCGGACACAGCTAACTACATGTCAGACCTTAATGACGCAATGCTTGTTATCAAGGGTGATTTTGAAAGTACCGGCATGAATGCGTCCGACATCATGAAAATGAAGCACGCTAACATGCTAGTGCTTGAGAGTGGAGTTGGACACAACGGACAACAAACATCCTTAGATGCGGGCTATATCTACAAGCAATATGATGTGAGCGGTGTTGAAGCGTACAAGTCGCGCTTGATTAAAGACTTCTTCCGCATTGTTGGATTGCCTAACTTGCAAGACGATTCGACTTTCTCAGCTACGTCTGGGATCGCTATCCGCTACAAGCTAGTTGATTTGCAGCAAGTTACAGCCGTTAAGCGTGGGTTCTTTGTCAAGGCGCTCAGACGACGCTATAAACTGCTTGAGTTGCTATCAAACAACCTCAAAGGAATCGAACCGGTGGACGCTGACATGCTGACATTCACGTTTCATGAGAACCTACCAACGGACGTATGGGCTGAGATTCAATCTGCTATCAATTCCGGCATGGAAATCTCACAAGAGACGCTTATGGAATCAGCTAGCTTCACAGACGCTCGCAAAGAAAAGAGCCGTTTGCTCAAAGAGGGCGGGGCTACTGATCTAGAAGTTAGTCAGATTGTAGGTGTTGAGGATGATGACGAATAATGAACGCTACAATGCCGAGAGAAAAGCGCAATCAGACCTAATCAAGCGTGACATAGAGCGTGACAAGGTCTTAAAAGAGCTTTATCAAGCGTCATATAACCGTATGCAGAGCCAAATAAACGGCTTTTACATGCGCTACGCTGACAAAGAGGGGCTAAGCCGTTCCGAAGCTATGAAGCGAGCTAGTGAGTTCGATGTCACTGAGTATAAGGACCGAGCTAGAAAAGCAGTAGTCGAGAAAGATTTCTCACACGGCACTAACCAATGGCTAAGACTGTTTAACTTGAAAATGAAAGTCAGTCGTTTGGAACTACTCAAAGCAGAATTAAGGCTTGAGATAGCTAGTCTTATATCAGACGTGAACGAAGTCTTTGACGAAGCGCGTGAGAGTGAATATTTAGCTGAGTTTAAGCGTCAAGCGGGTATCTTGGGCAATTCTGCCATCAATGCAGTAAGTCGCATGAGAGCGGTTTTAGACGCTGATTTCTACGGGCAGAATTTTAGTCGTAGAGTTTGGGGCAGAAACGGCCTTCATGCAAGTATGCAGAAGGATGTGTTTAGCTCGTTAGCACGCATCTTCACCGACATGGACGGTTTTAAGCAGGAGCGGCAGCGATTAGCTAAGAAATATAACACAAGCCAGTCCAACGCCCAACGACTACTCAAGACCGAAATAGCTCGTATTAATGCTGATACAGAATTGATGATGTTGAAAGAAAACAACTTCACACATCTAATCTATGTCGCAGAAAGTGGGGCTTGCGATATCTGTAAACCCTTGGACAAAAAAGCCATACCGATTAACAAGGCAGAAAAGGGGGTCAACATGTACCCAATGCATCCAAACTGTCGATGTTCAGCGTATGGACACATCAAAATGGAATATAAAGCTGGCGGCAGCACTCTTGATGAAGAAGCTGTTAACGGCGTTTGGGGTGAGTAACCCTTTGTCCAGACCGTGCTGAGGACGTTAAAAGCTGCATGAGTTCGTCGAGGTTGGACGTTAAAGCGTAAAGAAAGGAGCCTATCATGGCAGAAAAAGAACTTGAAACAGTTGAAAATCCTCAAGAGGTTGAAGCTAGCCAACCAGAAAAAGAGGAGAAGATGGTGTCAGTCGCTGAAATGCAACGTAGACTCAAGCAGATGGAAGAGAAACATACTCTTGAAATTGCTGATATGCAGACCGGTATTCAATCTCAAATCGAGGAAGCCGTTGCTAAAGCTAAAATGAGCGAAGAAGAACTTCAAGAGCTGCAACAGAAACAGCGGGATAAAGAATTCGAAGAAGCCCAGAGCACAATTGCAGCACTCCAAGCTCAAATCGCTCAACGTCAAATGCAGGATATCGCTATTAAAGAGCTCGAAGCTCAAGGTGTTCCTGTTAATGAGTCGACGCTTGCTTTCGTTGTAAAAGGCGACGAAGAAGCTACCAGGTTAGCTGTTTCAAACATGGCTAACATCCTAAACTTGCAGAAACGAGAAGAAGCCAAAGCTCTACCACCTCGTACTAGTGGTGGAGAGGAAGGACGTTCACATCGTGGAAAAGACAAGTTTGACAAAGCCAAAATCACTAATTTCTAATTTAAGAAAGGAGAGCGCATGGCTCAACAAAAATTTAATCCAGACACAGTCCTATTGTCTGACTCTCTTGGTAAAGAGATTACATCAGAACAAATCACCGATCTATTCACTGACGAACTCGTTAAAACTTCAAAAGTTATTCAGCTTGGCCAAAAAGTTGAAATGGACGGCAAAATGGTCCGCAAAGGTGTTGAAGTTGGTCAATTGACAGACGCTTACTTTGTGGGTGAAGGTCAAAAAATTGGTACTGCAAAAGTACAAACTAAATCTTACGTTCTTGAATCTCGCAAATTGGCAGTTATCTTGCCGGTGACAGAAGAAGTCCTTAATTACACTTGGACTGATTTCTTCGAATCAATCAAGGATAAGATTGTTGACTTGTTCAACAAAAAAATCGACGGAGCAGCATTCCTCGGTTTGTATAACAACCCATTCGGTGCCAACGTCTTGGCGTCTGCTAAACGTGCTCAAAACATCGTATCTGGGGACATCAACCTCAATAACATCTATGACGTTGAGGACAAGTCAGAAAAAGAACCTAACGCATTCGTAGGACACCGCACTATCAACCGCACGCTCCGTGGAATCGTCGACAACGTGAACGGTGGTCAACACATCTTCACTAAACCAGCTAACCCTAACGCAATCGGTGAGCTTGATGGTCTCCCATATTCTCAACTTCAATTGCAAGACGGGCAAACTTACCCAGCAGGTACATTGATTACTGGTAACTTCAACGGCTTGGTTTACGGTATTCCGAACGGTACTAACTTGCGCCTTAAAATCGCAGACCAAGCTACTTTGTCTAAAGTTCAAAACGATGGCACTCTTGATTCTGGTGACGTCCATTTGTTTGAACAAGACATGCAAGCACTTCGTGCAATCTTTGAAATTGCCGTAGCGATTCCAAACGACGAAGCATTTGCAGCCATCCAACCAGTAGGAGTCTAGTCAGGAGGTTTAAATGACCTATAAAGCTAAGATTACATTCCGTGACTTGCAAGACAATGAACATGTTTACCAAGTCGGGGACATCTACCCACGGGACGGCTACGAGCCATCAAGTGAACGTATTGCCGAAGTGATTGAGAAGGGTGGCATTGAAGAAGTCAAGCCCTTGACTGTTAAAGAAATCAAAGCGCAACTTGATGAAGCCGGCGTAAGTTACGATTCAACAGCTAAAAAGGCAGATTTAGAAGAACTTCTAAGCAACGCTTAAAGGAGGTTTGAATGGACGATGCTCGACTTAACAAGGTTAAACGTCGGTTGGGTATCGACGTTAAAGACGATCTTGAGGATAAATTGATTGAAGACTTAGTCAGCGACGCTGAGAGTTATTTCAAAGCACTAGTCGGAACAACCGAGATTGACAAGAAGTATCATTTCATCATCGAAAATGTTGTTTACAAACTCTATGGTCGTAAGGGGTCAGAGGGTGTCAAAACCGAAAATGTAGACGGCTATTCAGTCACTTACGAGGATTGGGACGATATGTTCAAACCTTACAGAAAGATTCTGGATAAAGATTTCGGTCTGGACGGTTCGCTGGCTCGAAAAGGTAAGGTGAAGTTCCTATGAAAACACCGCACCGCATCAAGTTAGTGAATCAAGGCGTTTCGACTTACAACCCGATAACTGATAAACACGAAGAAAAGGCACAGTCTAGTAAGATTGTGCCTTGTTTGGTTAACTTCATTGATCAACAACGTGTCTTTGAAGCCTATGGGAGTAGGTCAGACGTGGTCATGATATGCCGATTCAGTCAAGAGCAGAAGCCGTTTGACTACGCTTTATACGAGGGCAATAAGTATTACCCTATCGAACGCATTGACGCACCGATTAAGGGCGCAATCAGATTGAAAAGAGGTGAGCTAAATGGCTAATTTTTCAATTGAATGGCGTGGGGATTTGGAACTTGCTGCCGCATTAGGAAATGCAAGCCAAAAAATAAAAACCCAAGCTAACAATGTCCTAAAAAATGCCGGGGAGAAGGGTACTAACATTGCTCAGAGTAAAGCCCCAGTAGATACCGGCTTTTTGAAGAGTGAAATCACCGGTCTTCCAAAAGTCGAGGAATATCATATTCACGCTGCCGCCTCATATAGTGGTTATCAAGAATATGGCACACGTTATCAGCCGGGGACGCCATTCATGCGCCCCATGATGACAGAAATCGAGCCTTATTTCACTGAACAAATCCGTAAAGTTATGGAAGGAGCCTTTAAATGACACCTAGCCATGATCTATTCAGAAATCTATTTGCTATTGCTAGTGAGACGGTAGCAACTTACGACTACTTACCCGATTCATCCGCTAGCTATCCTTTCGCTTTCATTGGCGAGAATAGCTCAGCACCTACGCTCAATAACGACAATTTTGGAACGATAAGACAAACCGTCCATATCTACGGACTTAGAGTGCAACGTGCAGAGCTAGATGCCCACTGTCAAGCGTTAGAACAAGCTAGCGAACGAATTAAAGGGTTTGAATACAACTTATTGAAAACTGGTACAGACAAGCAAGTCTTACCGGATAATACAGACGTCCAGCCATTGATCCACATTGTGCTGGATTTTTCATTTTCATATACCAAAAAGGAGGAATAAATGGCAGAACTTATTTTGGGTAAAGACCTCATGGTCTTCTTCCGTCGTGTTAAAGACCAAAAGACACAAGACGCTGCTAAAGTACGTTTCCAAACAGAACACACTATCAATGCTGAGAAAGAGGTTGAAACAACCAAAACTAAAGACGGTGTGGTTAACTCAATTTCAGACGGTGAAGTTTCTGGGGAATTCGTATCACTTGCATATCGTGAAGACGGTACTACTACTGAGATGTGGCGTGAAATGCGTAAATGGTTTATCGCAGGCGACAAAGTAGAGTGCTGGCAAGTTGACCTTGCTTCTAAGCGTGCGTCTGGTGGAAAAGATGTCTATGACGTTGAATATTACCAAGGTTATCTTAAAAACTTTGAAATCGCAGCACCCGCTGACGACAAAGTTGAGCTTTCTTATGAAATGGCTATCGATGGCAACGGTATTATTTCAACCGACAGCTTGACAGACGCTCAGAAGAAAGCAGTCGCAAGCGCTCAATACGACTACCATACTCTTGCTAAAGAAGACGGCCTAGTTTCATCTATCTAGTCTATTGCAGGGGCTTTGTGCCCTTGCTTTTTTGTATAAAAGGAGAAATAAAACATGATTCTATCTATCAACGGACGAGACTTTGAATTGAAATTCGGACTTGAGTTTTTGCATAAACTCAACGAATTACACTCAGCAGAACTTGAGGGGATGAAGACCGGTTACGGTGCTATGACATTGATTTCGGCGGGCATTGCCATTAACGACCCGCTTGCATTTGTGGATATTATCAAAGCCGGTACGGTCACGTTACCGCAAAAACCTAGCAATGCAGATATTGAAATCTATCTTACTGATTTGATTGACAAAGGGAAATACAATGAAACACTCGACTCTGTTATTGAGGAGGTAAAAGCGTCCTCAATGCTAAAGCTCGCAATGAACGTTCAAGAGTAGGGTACAGTCAACCAGATTATGATTTCAGCTACAGGGACGCAATGGCTCTCTTGATTGCAAGGCACGGCATGAGCTACATAGAAGCTGCTAGGACGACACTTGTCGAATTTGAGGTTTACAATACCGCCTACGCAATTAAACAAGAGGACGTCCGCTTTAACGCAGCTATTCAAGCATGGTATAACCAGACCGTGCAAGCTACCAAAGGCAAGGGCAAGAGTGTTCGCTCAGCTTACCGAACCTTTAATGAGTTTTATGACCATGAAAAAGAGTTCAGTAAGATATTTAAACCAGAGGACGCTTTGCCTAAAAGTCGAGCGCTCTCGTTAGCTGATAAGAATAGGATCATCAATCAAAAAATGAAAGGGGGTAGTTAATGGGAGCATCTTTTGACGTTACGGCCATATTGCGTGCCAACTCAAGCGACTTCACCAACGGTGTCAATACTGCTAAGTCTGCCCTTGCTGATTTGAAAAATCAGTCTGGGGGCATGCTTGCTCAAGTTGGTAGCAGTTTAAAGTCAGTTGGTAGCGCCATGCAGTCAGTCGGAGCTGGAATGACCACAGCTTTCACATTGCCGATGGTCGGTGGGTTAACTGCCGTCATCAAAGGCTATGCAGACCTTGAGCAATCTTTGGGTGGTGTTTCTACGCTATTCAAACAGAATGGTTCAAGTGTCAACGCCCTTGCCAGAGACTACGGCATGACCAGACAGCAAGCCCAAGAACTCTATAACACAATGGACCGCGAGGGGACCAACGTCATTGAAAACGCCAACCGAGCCTATAGGACGGCTGGTGTGTCTGCTAACCGCTATATGGAGCAGGTAACGTCGTTCTCAGCTACTTTGCTACAAGGTCTAGGCGGGGACACTGCCAAGGCTGCGAAATACGGGGATAAAGCCCTTGTCCAAATGTCGGATAAAATGTTAGTCCGACTAAAACGCATTGAACCCAATCAGGGGTGTGAGCGGTATTGTATCGCTTGCTAACGGGGAAACTCTAAGGGTACAAGCCTATGACAATCCCGTGCTAAGCTACGAAAGTAGAAAGTGTAACGACTATTCCGAGAGGAAGTAGGTTTGCTATTGATACGCAAACCGAAGCGGTGCGGTTGTGCAAAATGCCAAATTTGTGATATAATAGTACCATACGAAAAGGCGGTATTATTATGTTTAAAGACATCGAAGGTTACGAAGATTATTATGAGATTTCAGATAAAGGAATTGTAAGAAGCAAAGACAGAACACAAACAGACCCACGAGGTAGAACTAGATCTTGGAAAGGTAAAACCTTAAACCCAGATATCGCACCAAACGGATATTATAGGGTAACGCTTTCAGTTCATAGGAAGCGTAAACAGTTTTACATTCACAGACTTATTGCTACCCATTTCATCGACAACCCAAACAACTTGCCCCAAGTCAATCATATTGATGGCAATAAATTGAATAACTCTATCGATAATTTAGAGTGGGTGACAGTTCAAGAAAATACAATTCACGCTTATAAACACGGATTGATTAACCATATTTCAGGGAGTAAGCATCCCAACTATGGAAAATTCGGTTCAAAGAGCAAAAAAGCGAAAAAGGTGAAATCAACTAATATCACGACCGGAGAACAGAAAATTTACGGCGCCCTAATTGAAACAGCGAAGGATGGTTTTACTAAATCAGAAGTTTCAAGAGCGTGCAATCATGGTGGTATTCATAAAGGGCACAAATTTGAATTTGTATAACATGATATAGTCTACTCCCTAAGACCTAACATTAATTGTAGGTCTTTTTAAATACCACGAAAGTGGGGGTACTAAGGAACGCAAACAAGTTCGGTACCAACATGACAGATATCCAGAACGCATATCAGGGCTTTGCTAAGGATAATTATTCAATGTTGGATAACTTGAAACTCGGTAGAAAATCCGTAGCCGAGTATAAACCTAGTGAAAACGGTGAAACTCTAGACGTAGCCTAGACAATACCGTGCCAAGTCTCTTTATCAGAGAAAGGTGTAACGACTATCGAAACAGAAAAAGCATCCGAAAGGGTGTTTTTTTAATGGAGTAGAGTAGGCTCAAGCGAGCCGAAGCGCTAGGGTGTATTTAATACATAAGAGATAGTCTAATCTCTATGGCGACATAGAGCAGTCTTAAAAAAGACGGTTGTGATTTAGCGAATCACAGCGAATGTGTGCCGTGTATGGTGGTACTATGTCCGAAATGGCCCGTTTGGTCAATGAATCTGGTGTCTTGAATGGTGAATTTGAGGCCACAGCTGATAATATCCGTGACATTCCATTCCATACCTTGATTGATGCCATCGGTATTACTCAAGATAGACTTGGAGTAACCGGAACAACTGCCAAAGAAGCGAGTACAACCGTTTCGGGTTCGTTTAATTCCATGAAAGCAGCCGCTGAGAACTTAGTGGCCGGTCTTGGTAACAATGAAGCTAATATCAAGCAGCTCATGGAGAACATGAAGCAGACTATCATCATATTTAAAGATAATGTGGTGCGTGTTCTAGGGACTATCTGGGACAATCTGCCAGTGGACGGATGGGTTAAATGGGCAGCGCTTATCGTTGGAGCAGCGGGGCCTATCATCGCAATACTTGGGACCTTAATCATTTGGATCGGTAACGTCGTTTCTGCATTGAGCACAATCGGTGGGGCTATCAGCTCAGTAGTTGGGTTCTTTTCAAGCGGTTCTACCGCAGCTAGCGGTCTAGGCGCTGCTTTCAGCGGACTATCAGCCGGGGCTCTTGCTGCATTTGCCGGCATTGTTGCTGCCGTTGCTTTGGTCGGGGCTGCACTCGTTGACTTATGGAACAATAACGAGAATTTCCGTGCACAAGTTACGGCAATCTGGGAAACCATCAAGAGTGCAATCACTAGCGCTGTTCAAGCCATTGTGTCGTTTGTTATGTCAATTTGGGGGCAGTTGACTTCGTTCTGGAACGAAAACCACGCCTTGATTATGCAGACAGCGACAACTTACTGGAATATGTTCAAGAGCATGATTGAAAACGTCATGAACGCTATTCTGCCAGTGGTTCAAACCGGATTGAATTTGTTGATTACACTATTCTCGACAAGCTGGCAAATGATTACCACAGTTATTTCAACAGTTATCGATGTTATCCTCAATATCATTAAGATGGGTATGCAGATTCTACAAGGTGACTGGTCTGGAGCGTGGGAAACGTTCAAAACCATCTTGTCTACTGTGTGGGAAGGCATCAAGTCACTTGTTTCAATCGGCATCAATGCTATTGGTCCAATTATCCAAGCGGGGATTCAGTTCATTCTTGCGATTTGGGACGCAGCATGGGCATTGTTAGCTGTTCCATTCCAAGCGCTTTGGGCATTGCTTCAACAAATCGCTGGCGGAGCTATGACTGCCATTAGCGGTGTTATTAGTGCTGGTATTGCTGTGATTCAATCCATTTGGTCAGCAGCGTGGACGGTTATCCAGACAGTGTTCTCAACAGTTTGGAATACAATCACGTCTATTCTGTCACCTATCATGGCCGGCATATCAAGCATTATTTCAAGCACTTTGTCAGCTATCCAAGCGATTTGGAACGCCATCTGGACGGGTATTCAAGCTGTTTTAGCTGGTGTATTGGCTGCTATCGTCGGATTGGTTACTGGTAACTTCTCGCAAGTTCAGGCGGCTATTTCGTCAATTATGTCAGCTATTCAAGCCACTATCAGCGCGATTTGGAACGCCATCTTGTCGCTTATCAGAAGCGTATTGAGTGCGATTGCTAGCACTGTATCAAGTACATGGTCAGCGATTCAATCTGCTATTTCAAGTGCTATGAGTTCTGTTCAGAGCATCATCAGCTCAGCTTGGAGCGCTGTTAGATCAGCAGTATCAAGTGCCATGAGCTCTATTCAGTCAGCTATTACTAGCGGATTTAGTGCCGTGGTATCAGCGGTAACAAGTGCCGGTCAGCGTATCATTTCAGCAGTTCGCTCAGCGTTCAGCGGTGCACTTAGTGCAGCCCGTGGATTCGTTGGACAAGCTGCAAGCGTCGGTGCTAACCTTATTAGCGGTTTCGTTAGCGGGGTTACATCCGCAGCCGGGAAACTGATTTCAGCGGTTAAAGGTGCGGTAGGTAACGCCATCAATGGAGCTAAAGCCTTGCTTGGTATCAAATCGCCATCCCGTGTATTCCGTCAATTCGGTATCTACACGGATAAAGGTTTTATCATCGGTATTGATAGCAAAGCGGACCAAGTAGCCCGTTCAATGCGTTATATGGCCCAAGGAGCTATTGACGCATTCACTGGTCAAGATATCAATGGAGCTATCACTGATGAACTTGGTAGCATGGACGGCCAGTTAGGTCGTTTAGCAGGGTATGATCCATCTGTTTCATTCAACGGTGGCAAGATGTCAGTTACTCAACAAGCAGCGGACATCGTGCTTAAAATGGGTGATACAACTTACAGAGCATTTACTGAGGATATCACTAATGCTCAATCAATGGAATTAATGCTTGATAACTATTAAGAGAGAAAAGAGGTTTTAGCAAATGTATGATTATGCTTCATTGAAGCGCACGGAATCAACGGTGCTGCAAAGAGCGCCAGTTGATAACATGCGTATCAACGGGACGCCCATTGAAGATATCATCCAAGGATATCGACAGCTTACAGTTAAGGGTCGTTCGTTGCTTAACCATGAGATTTCAACTACTAGAGTTCCGGGGCGCCGCGGTGTCTGGGTGGACAGTGTCAACGACTCAGAGCGTGAGATTGAAGTTAAATATCAGTTAACTACAGTTACTAGCCAAGTCATGAGGACCTCTTTCCGAGAGCTTAACCGCATCTTGAGAGAGGTAGGCCCTAGCGGGTATCTCGAAGTCACTTTTGACGACGAGCCAGATTTCACTTACTACGCCATTTTCAAGGAAGCGGACGAAGTCGAGGAAGACAGGCTTTCAGTCATTAGCAGTTTTGTTCTGCTAGTGCCAGACGGCTATAAAAAACGAGTTCCAGAGCGTTCTAACGACATTGTTTATCTAACTTATGCTAAGAAAGTGATACCTGAGAAGATTGTAGCTGTAACATCTACAGCGGCAACGGAATTTGAAATTATCAACGGTCAAACCAAGCTGTCGTTTAAGGGTAGTTATGCAGCTAATAAGGAAATCGTCATTAAATTCGGTACAGAAGAAGTGACAGCTACTTATGATGGGCGTAATATCCTAAGCGAATTACAACGTTTTAGCCCGCTTGAGCAGTTCTATGTTAAGGACGGCGACAGATTGACCGGCAAAAATGTAACTATCCGTGAGGTACAGTGGAGGGATGAAAGTCTATGATCTATTTATTCGATAAGGATGAAAAACTTATCAAGATTGTTCGCAAGCCTGCAATTAAGAAGGCTTTGCAGAAATTCAGTCTTACCACTGAAAACTACATTTCAGACCGCTTGACCGTCGAAATGAAAGCCTTGAAGGATGACGAGCTGGAAAAACTGGAATACATGGCTATTCAGTCAATCGACGATACCCACAAATTCCATTACTTCTACATCGCCCAAGGCAACACCAAAGGGGATATCACAACGCTTATCGGTGTTCAGTCTGGCATTGAGGAGCTACGCAAGACAGTCGTTTACGACAAGCGCCCAACAGACCAACGTGCTAGACCAGTCATTGAATGGCTCTTGACTGGCACAAACTGGTCTCCTCGTTTCATTGCTGAAACAAACCCAAAGAGTACCAATTTCTATTACATTTCCACATTCGATGCACTGAAAAAGGTGTGCAAAGTGTGGGGCTTAGAAATGCAGTTCTTTGTTGAAATGAACGGCGCTCAGATTGGCGCTAGATACATTGATTTCAAGCGCAAAATAGGTGAAGCAGTCGGTAAGCGTGTTGTCTACGGTCATAACGCCCTTGAAATTCTACAAGAGGTTGAAAAGACAAACCTATACACCGCCTTGGTTGGTCGTGGTAAAGGGGAACAAGTCAGCTCAGCGGAAGACACCGGCAAAGATGCCGATGGCTATGGTCGAAAAATCAACTTCGAGGAAGTTGTCTGGTCAAAAGCCAAAGGGGACCCACTAGACAAGCCACTTGGTCAGAAGTATCTTGAAATCCCCGAAATGACCGCTAAATACGGGATTAAACAACCAGACGGCAAGATGCGCCCAAAGATTGGCTTTGTCGAATTTAGCGAGGAAGAAGACAAGAACGAACTTATCAAGCAGACTTACGAGGCTTTGATTGAGTCTTCAAGACCTAAGTTGACACTTAAAACGTCAACGGTTTATCTCAAGGATGTTCAAATCGGGGACACTATCCGAGTAGTTCGACACGACAGACACCTTGATTATGATACACGTATCTTTGAGATTACATTCAACCGCTTAAACAATGAATCTAGCGACATTAAGCTAGGGGACCGAGTTAGCGAAAGCAATGACGCAAAGGTACAGAATACCGTCAACAAAGCTCTTGATGAGTTTAAAGTCGGTGAGTTTACTGAGTTTGTCAAAAAGTTGCCAGAGTTTATCCCGTCAGCTAATGGTTTTAACCATAACTGGTACACAAGCACTGATCCAACTGAATCTCACCCCGGACAAGTCCTAATCAATGATTCTTGGTACAAGCCGGACCCAGAACATGAGGGGCACACTATCATGTATCGCTGGACCGGTGAAATGTGGCAAGAGGTTTTGAGAACGTGGGACGGTACGGGGCTGCAAGACAAAATCAAGAAAGAGTTTGAGAAAGTCGCAGCCGACATGGCTAAACAGCAATCAGAACACGACAGAGTGGTTGCTGAAATCACAGCCAAGGCTACTAATGCGGAAACATTAGCTAGCTCAGCTAAATCAACCGCAGAGGACGCTTTTAGCCATCTAAACGACGTCAAGAGTGAAGCTATCGCAGAAGCACGTTATTTGGACACCGTCGAGCGTGCAGAGACAGAGAAGAAGATTGCTGCGTCTAAAAAAGACGCGCTATCAGAAGCTGTCAAACTGGTCGATAATGCTAAAAGTACGCTAAACACGGACTTATCAGAAACTGAAAAGAAAGTTGAAGCTCTAAAAGGTTCTATTGGCACATTGTCAAACGACACGTCTGTACAGTTTGCCAAAATCAACAACGCCTTGATTTCAGTAGCTAGCAAGCAAGATGTTGACAAAGTCAGTCAGCGCGTGTCTAATGCTGAGACGGTTTTGACACAGCAAGCAGGGCAGATTTCTGCCAAGGCTAGCAAAGAGGATGTCAACGCTGTTTCTGGACGTTTAAACAAGGCTGAGAGCTCGTTGACAGTTCAGGCTGGGCAAATCAGCCAGAAAGCCAACAAGCAGGACGTAGACACGCTGACAGGACGTGTGGATCGTGCTGAAACGTCTATCACTCAGCAAGCGGACATGATTGCATCCAAAGCTAATAAGCAAGAACTTGACAATGTCAACAATCGAGTGTTTGACGCTGAAAGTCGTATTACTCAACAAGCTAACGAGATTAGCCAACGAGTGAAAACAAGCGATTTTAACAATGCTACTCAGAGACTTGCGACGGCTGAAAGCTCGATTACTCAGTTAGGAAATAAAATCACTACTGAGATTAGCCGAGTAGACAGCAAGATTCCGACAGATTTTGGCAGTCGTAACTTGATTTTGAAATCAGCAGACTTCGAGAACTTACACCGCCAGCCGTCAGGAAGTAATGCTACTACCGACAGTCAGACCTACATCATCGATTCCCAAAACTATCCTAATGATGTTTATGCTGGAATCTCATGGGATATGGCCGTTACGAAGATTGAATCCGGCGAAACATTCTCACTTCTAGTCCCGATTTACATCGACAGCAGCATCGACATTGATTTCGGCGCTAAAATTATGATAAAAAATCATAAAAGTAATGATCATTTATTCGTCTATGACATACCGACGGGCGTTAAAGATGAATGGTTTGATGTCAAATTGACGTTTACTACTAGCAAGAGCGTTGAGCTCGGGGAGTGGCCGTTTTACATATCAGTGGTCAGAAATGGGTATCTGAAAATCAAACCGCCTATGATGGTTAGAGGGACACTCATCCCCTTGCAGCATACAGTAGCGCCAGAAGACACCGAAGCCGAAATCAGCACGGTTAAAACGACGATAACACAGACCGAGCAGGGTGTCAGTCAGCTATCACAGAAACAATCTGAAACAGATAGCCGCATGACTAACGCTGAAACCAAGGTTAATCAATTGGTCGGTGAAGTGTCGTCTAAGGTATCGAAGACAGATTTTGACAAATTGTCCGAGAGCGTAGCGGCTAATAGTACCGCAATCACTCAGACTGATAGCAAAATCAGTTTAAAAGCAGACCGGACAGAAGTCCAAACTGCCAAAGCTACGGCTGACAGTGCAGTGTCTAAAGGTCAAGAGTTAGAGCGTAAAATCAACCAGACTAACGCAGAATTACGTGTTACAGCGGATTCTATCGCTCAAAAGGTTTCAAGAGTTGATTTTGACAACCTTGGGAATAAAGTCACTAACGCTGAAACGCAAATCAACACGTTAGCTGGCAAGATTGAAACTAAGCTATCTAGAGTAGACCTAGATAGAACCATTGATAGCAGAGGGTTTGTGACGTCGGCTACTGTCACTAATCTCATTCAACAATCAGAGCGAGGGACAACCCAGCTTATTAGCGAGGTTAAGAAACAAATCCCGTCAATCGGACAAGTCGGCGGCGAGAATTTAATCCAAAACTCGGCATTCCCACAAAACATAGACGGCTGGGGTACATGGATTTATGGACAAGGGAATAAGAATTTATTCATAGATAAGCACAGTGCTTACTACAATAGCACTAGAGAGCTGTTTCGTTTGTACAACGCAGAAGCTCAACTTACTGCGACAGTGCCAGCGTCAACTCAAAGGATTCCGCTTAAGAGAAATACCGCTTACCGTATCAACGTTTCAATTGTTGGTAGCGATAACTTAGCGGGTGCCGACGTTTATTTGCTTGTAAGGAAAACGGGCGAGACCAAAGACTACACTAACGTCTATCACTTGAAACACATCAACGGTCCAGAGATTAGCACGCTTAAGCGGTTTGGCTTAAGTGTTCAGAACGGAGAATTCGATGAAGGGTATATTCGGATTGATAACCGAGGGCGCACGGATGCACGACCATCAAACTTGTTTTTCACAGAATTGGATTGCTATGAGGGAACCATGGACCGTGCTTGGCAGCCTTCACCAAAAGACGCAAGTCAAGAGGTTGCAGTCAAATTCAATGAAATCAAGTCCACCGTTGACAGTTTCAGCCGGACCCTTGGCGAACATGGACAGTCTATTTCTCAGATTATCCAAGATGCCAAGGGTACAGTTTGGAAAGTAGAGAACCTAGAGGATAAGTGGGCGTTCAATCTCGGTGTCACTAACAAACAACTAGACAAGCTAGACACTGGGCTTGAAGCTACCAAGTCCGAAATGTCGCAGATTGCTGGTTCATGGGCTGTTAAGAACCTAACAAGGTCTGGTGATGTGCTCAACCAAATCAACCTCAATAAGGATGGATCAGTTAAAATCGACGGTAAATTGGTTCAAATCACTGGTTCTACTTACATCGAGGATGGAGTCATTAGCTCAGCCAAAATCGGAGAGCTTTCAGCAAGTAAAATCACTAGCGGGCGCTTAAACGCTTCACTGGTTGACGTTGTCAATCTAAACGCTTCAAGCGTAACTGGTGGCACGTTTACTGGTTTAAACTATCGCGGGGGCAAAATAGAAGGGCTTAACGGATCAATGCGAGTTGACTTAAATCAATCTGAGATTCATTTCTACGATAATGCAACGATTGAATTTCACAATAAAGACAACGCGCTGGTTCGACGTAAGGGCCCGCACACGGCGTTTGTGCACTTCAACGACACCCCGCCAGACGAGGACCAGAACACTGGTTCGTTGTTTGCGGCGATAGGCGTCACATCCTCTGGAGAAGGAATCAATTCAGCGTCTTCTGGTCGTTTCGCAGGGCTTCGTGTGTATCGTGCTGCAAGGGGTTTGGAACATGCCGCAGTTTTTGACCAAGCTGAACTTTACGGCGACAGAATCTTGCTAAAAGACGACTTCTACTTTAACCGAGGGTTCTCTTTCCACCCAGCTTCACTTCCCGACGGGCGTTGGATAAATGTTACCAATCTTGCGTTTGCTGCTGCGGCTCTCGCTAGGGTCTGGCAGCATTTCCTAAATGTTGGAGGGAACGGAAAGGATCCTGCATTTATCAACGCTTTAAAAAACGAACAAGCGACTTTCGGTAAAATCGACCACTGGTAAGAGAGGAAATACTAATGAACGAACAAATTTATACTTCAATGATTCAAGACATCGCAAGTCAGAATGCTAATTTAACGATTGAAAAAGCCGAGTTTAAGGCTCGCTTGCAGTCAACTGCTAGCGAACTGGAGCAGGTCAAATCACAACTAGAACACTATCAAAATGTACTAGCGTCTGATTCAGACCTTAACGACCTCTTTAATGAGGTAGCACAGAAAGGAGCGACTGATGAACAAATCTAATTTCAGTGTCACATCAAGCTATCTGACCAACCCGACAACAACAAGGATTGCTGTCCAGTCCAAAGATGGCTCGACGTGGTTGACTCGTGATGTGCCGGGCGACCACACAAGCAAGACGGATGAAGCTAAAATCCAGCTTATCTTGGATATCTTAGCGACTGAGTTGGATCCTGCAGGGGCATTGGCACGCTACCAAGCCAAGTCAGAGGAGTCGATTAAAGACCTTGACAGCCGCTTGAATTTAGCAGAGAAAGTCGCTGAACAAGGCGAACTTACTCGTAAAATTGCTAATGTTTCCATTCTCAATGCGGTAATGAGCCAAAACATCCAGTACGGCACAATCTACAAGCAATACTTGGAATTGTTGCCAGTCGCTAAGAAGGGCGATGTATTCAACGCTGGGGATATCTTTGCTATCGAAGCCCCGGACCACGAAGAAGTGGACGGAGAAGGCAAACTGGTACTTATCCAAGTTAACGGCTCTTTCACTTACGATAACCAACCATTCGCTGATTTTGCAAAGGGTGGCAGGTTGGAAAATAACGGCATTGCCACAGCATGGCTATTCAAACCGAAGGAGAATTAATGGCACAGAAACCAGACGGCATTTTTGGGCTATTTGATGTAGTCCGAGACTTCTATGCGCACGGTATTGATGAGCATCCATGGGTTCTCTTTCTCGTCATCGTCATCTTCTCAGACATTGCTGTGGGTGTATCTAGGGCTTGGGCTGCGCACGAACTTTCAAGTACAAAATTCCGCAAAGGAGCAGTCAGCCACACAGCAATGATTGTGTTTGTGGCGATATTCTATCCATTTGCTAATTTTATGAATCTGACGAGTATCGTCGACACATTCATTTTTGCCATGATAGCCGCTTACGGCTCTAGTATTTTGGCTAGTCTATCAGCGTTAGGGGTTGAAATCCCTTATATCGACAAATACGTTAAAAAGAATATCGATAAAGAGAAATTCTTTTTGAAAGAAGAAAAGGAGAATAATGACAATGATTAATTTTAAACTACGTTTACAAAACAAAGCTACTCTAGTAGCTCTTATCTCAGCGGTTTTCTTGATG
>ERZ1699236.119-NODE-119-length-26368-cov-3.518235_pt1 | contig 26368 bp, 27 predicted proteins | sample MGYA00581538_ERZ1699236 | MGnify/ENA primary metagenome ERZ1699236 (study PRJEB42319, sample SAMD00040336) | human oral metagenome | material: saliva | host: Homo sapiens | study: EMG produced TPA metagenomics assembly of PRJDB4115 data set (Metgenomic analysis of... | reverse complement strand
TCCACATACAACTTAAAAATATAGTCATTTAGTTATATAATTATACTTAACAACTTAACCTATGGATTACACAAGATCAATAGATATGAGAGTATAAACGGGAGATACTACCATGACCAAACTACCAATATTAGCAGGTATTTTCGTGATAAGCACTATCTTATCACCAGTAGGAGCCATTGATGTTAATATTCCTGGAGCTCGCCCAGATATTGCGAAGGAAGCATATCAAGAATACCGCCTTCCTGAGGACGTTGCTAAACGAATTGATGCCTATCAGGAAATGCAAGTAAAAAAAATGGTGCAACGTCTACCAAATTATAATAATGAAAAATTAGCTGATGATATTTATTTGTCACAAGAATTGACTAGAGCGATTCATCATTCTAGAAGTGTATATATTATTACAGATAATGGAGCAGATGTTAAGTTTACAGGGCCTAAAGAAAGTATAATTGGGTGGTCTATTGATCCTAAATATTTCTCTCAGTATCCTATTAAGAATGGTGGCATAACTATATCGGGAGTAGCTGATTTTGGTTATGAAACGAGACCTCAACCAAGTGGATCTAAGTGGGAAGATACAAATATAGAGTATGCAGATGTAAATCAATCTATTATACAGGATATTGTAAAAAAGAGTTTAGAAAAAGAAAAGACTGTACCTCGCTTTATTGATGGCGGTGTATTCACATATCCTGGTATTGAAAAAGCAACGTGGGATGTAATAGGCCTTGATGATCATTATGTAGTGGGGACAATCAATTTTACATTACCAAAAACACCTACTATTTCTTATCATATTGGTCAATCTCTAAATAAAGATATTATAAAAAATCATATTAAAGATGATACACAACAATCGATCTCTTATACAATGGGGCCATTGGCCAATTTTGTGTTGCCTTCTATTAAGCCTGCTAGCGATGTATTAACATATACTGATCCAGTTAAAATGGGACCTTATACCTTTAGGGTATTAAAAAATAGTAAATTCAAGGAACATGAGGTCATAGGTCAAGCTGAATATGATGTGTATCTTTCAGGACGTATCAAAGCCGTACTAGGTAAGCAACCATTGATCAAAGGTGTTAGTGTTGAAAAACAAAATATTTTATATAGTTACTTAAGTATGGTTGTTAATAATCATGGTTTACAAGGTCATAAACGATTACAGTATGCCACAGTTTGGAACAATGGTGTTCCAGCTTTATACTTTGAAGCTAATAAAGAAAATACAACACTATTTGGAATGGTATTGTATGATAATCAATATGTCTATACATATTATTTATACAAACCTGATGATGTTCATGTAAGTAACTATAAGTTGCGAGATGTGATTCAATATGTAGCTGCTAAATATAGTAAATCTTGGAATGATAAGGCTTTTGCAGGGGTTGGTTTTTCGCCATCTAGATTACAATTTATGGAAATACGTCAGAATAATAAAAATGTTGGTAATGATAAAACATTAAGTACCAGTAAAGCGTAATGTAATAGTTGATGTAAAATAAAAGAGGTTTAACACGTATGCGTTAAACCTCTTTTGTTATGCTTATCTAAAAAATCTACCAATAAGTGGCATGCTAGCGCCATCATTTTTATTAAGTCCTTTTAGAAGAACCATGATAATAACGTAGAGCAATAAGCCTTCGATACCTGTGAGTATAAAGTTAACCCACATTGGTAAGATATCTGTTAAGTAGTGGTAACTCATAAAGATGAGTATACCCATGACACCGGCACTGACTACGTTTTTCCATAGTAAGGAAATATCGAGGAAGTAGCCTGTGTATTTTTTGATGTAAATCAAGTTGAGTAACGCTGCAAAGCCAATATCAGCAACGGTTGCCCAAGCGGCACCGCCGATACCAAGCCATGGGATGGCCGTTAATGTCCAGTTCAGGATGACTTTGATTACTAACGCAATACCCATATTAATTACAGGAATACGCGGTTTGTTGAGGCCTTGTAAGATACCTGTTGTTACTTGGTGTACACCGAGGAAGAAGATAGAGAAAGCAGTGATTTGTGTAGCTAATTCTGCCTTAGGTGCATTGTAAATCAAAGTAACTGTTGGAGCAGCAAGTACATACAATAGCACTGTAAATGGTACAGTAGCCATAAATGTCAATCTCATGGAGCCAGAGGTACGTTCATAAATACCTTGATGATCGCGTTTTGCAAAGGCATGAGAGATAGCTGGTACAATACTTGTTGCTAGGGCCGCTGTAATAATGGTAGCTAAGTTGATGAGCGGTACCGCCATACCTGTAAGATAACCGAACAATTCTGTTACTTCATTCATCGGGAAACCAGCATCTAAGAGTCGACGTGGTACGATGAGCAAATCGAGGTTGGCTGTTAATGGCAACATGATACTTGCTAAGGAAATTGGAATAGACAATGTTAAGAGTCGTGACAAAATTTCTTTAGCTGATTCACGAGGACCATCGTAGCTTTCACCAGTACTACTTGCCTTAGGCAATTTATAGTAGTAGTACAAGAGCACTAGGAAGGCACCAAAGGCACCGACACCAGCACCTAAGCTAGCACCACCTGCAGCAGCTGGTAAACCGTAAGGCAATAAGATCGCTGCAGCACCGAGCATGACGATAACACGTAACAGTTGTTCTACGATTTGGCTGACCGCCGTTGGCGTCATCATTTCATAGCCTTGGATATATCCGCGGAAGCAGGAAATCCACGTTACAAAGAATACTGCCGGAGCGAGCGCGATGATAGAGTAGTAGGCACGGCTTTCAGCAATGAGGCCACTAGAGATTAGCCAATCTGCACCAAAGTACATGGCAAGACTGGCGATAAAGCCTGTAATGGTTAACATTGTAAAAGATATATTGAATACTCTCTTAGCACCACCAAAGTCGTGTAAGGCTAATCGTTCTGCCGTCAAAATAGAGATGGCAATCGGCACACCTGCGCTCGAAATTTGTAATAGTAACAAATAGATAGGAAAGGCCATCTGGTAGATCCCGATGCCTTCCCCGCCCAAGATACGGGAGAGAAGAATCCAGTTGATACTACCGATGGCTTTCACTACGAAACCGGCAATGGTTAAGATTAAGGTTCCTTTTACAAATCCACTAGCCATAGATTATAGTTTGTGAGAAGAACCTAATACATCTTTAATTTTGTGAGCTACCATGCCTTTAATAGCGTCACGAGCAGGTCCTAAATATTTACGAGGGTCAAATTCGGATGGATTTTGTGCCAAGTATTCGCGTACAGATGCAGTCATAGCAAGGCGAAGGTCTGTATCGATGTTGATTTTGCAAACCGCCATTTGCGCTGCTTTGCGAAGCATTTCTTCAGGTACGCCTTGTGCGCCAGGGATATTGCCACCAAATTCGTTACATTTTGCTACGAATTCAGGCAATACGGAGGATGCGCCATGTAATACGATAGGGAAGTCAGGCAACAATTCGCCAACTTTTTTCAAACGATTGAAGTCGAGGTAAGGGTCGCCTTTGAATTTGTAAGCACCGTGGCTAGTACCAATAGCAATTGCTAAGGAGTCTACACCTGTAAGATGTACGAATTCAGCAGCTTGTTCTGGATCGGTGAAGCGTGCATCTGCATCGGATACATTTACATCATCTTCAACACCAGCTAAACGGCCCAATTCTGCTTCTACTACCACGCCATGAGCATGAGCATATTCAACAACTTGTTTAGTGATTTTTACGTTTTCATCGAAATCATGGTGAGATGCGTCAATCATAACGGATGTAAAACCACCATCGACACAGTCTTTACAGATTTCAAAGGAATCGCCGTGATCAAGGTGAAGAGCGATAGGTAGGTTGCTGTCTTCAAGAGCTGCTTCTACGAGTTTTACAAGGTAAATATGTTTAGCATATTTACGCGCACCTGCAGATACTTGCAAGATAAGAGGGGATTGTTCCTCTTTGGCAGCATCTACGATACCTTGTACGATTTCCATGTTGTTTACATTGAAAGCGCCAACAGCATAGCCGCTTTCATAGGCTTTTTTGAACATTTCTGTAGTAGTAACTAATGGCATGTTGTCCTCCTTGGCCATAGGGCCTGTCATATCATGTTATTAATACTGTGACTGCTAGTATTTCTAGCGCATATGAGCTAGATAAAAAACTAGTGTTATTGCAATCATATATCAATTCAAGTTAAGTATATCAAGAAACACTATAAAGGGCCAATATTTTTTGTATAACTTATGCATAAAATTCGTCAAATTTTATAGCCCATGTGGGTTAATTTTTATGTATTAGTGTTTATTTAGTAAATATTGATTACCTTAGTAGGTCAGTAATGCCTTCATATCCGATGGTATTGGTGCCTGTAGTTCTAACCATTCATCTGTCATGGGATGGTAAAAGCTAACGCGTGATGCATGGAGTGCTTGGCGTCCAATATAATTTAAATGCCCACCATAAAGGTCGTCTCCAGCAAGTGGATATCCCAGTTGAGATAGATGGACACGAATTTGATGGGTTCGCCCTGTATGTAACAAACATTGAACATGAGTGAAGTAATGGTCTCCCATATTTTGACTAATGGCATTACTACCAAGAACCGTTATATCTGTGTGCGCTGGTTTACCTTCGCTCGTACAACAACGCTCGATAATACTGCCTGGTTTGCGTCCAATAGGCCACTGAATGCTTATAGAATTAGCAGGTAATTGACCTTCTACAATAGCATCGTAGTTTTTATGAAAATGAGTTCGCTTTTTATCAAACGCATGTTGTACTACAGATGTTTTTGCGATGATAACAATGCCAGAGGTATCCTTATCCAATCGATGAACCGGATGAAAATCATAATGCTGATTTGTCTCTTGATAGTAATGTAGAACACCATTTGCTAAGGTATGATCTCGTACCGTAGAGGTGGGATGCATGAGTACACCAGCCTCCTTGTTGATAACTAGAATATACTCATCTTCGTAGATAATATCCAGATTCATAGGGCTTACACTAAATTCTTGCTCTGGTGTCAATTTCATAACGAGATGATCACCACCATGTACTAGGGTGTTCCACGTAGCAGCATTGCCATTTACTGTTATGATACCGTCATTTCGCAATCGCCGTCTCATACGTTGTGAAATATGCTGTTGTTTTATAATATGATTCATAGACCGCGTATGTACGTCAGAATCTACAATCAAGTCGATTATGGTTGCTGTTTTCATAGATAATATTATATCAAATAAATAATGGATGAAGAATTTTTCATAATTCGTTGTTTTTCTGAAGGTCTATATAGTATAATTTATGTTAATAAATTTTATATATTTTTAATATATAGATTTGGTATAGATATGATTGTTTTGTACCTAAATTTAATTTGTAAAAGGAGAGGTTTATGAATCTTAATAAGAAATCCTTATTAGTCGCTTGTGTGTTGGCGGCTATGTCTACAAGTGCTTTCGCAGCATCTACTACAACATCTACTACTAGTACAACAGTGATGAATCAAGATACACCAACATCTACTGGTACACGTGTGATTCGTGAGCAACATGCAACAGTAACATCCTCTACTTCAGTTTCAACTATGGAAAAATCTACAGCTAAATCAAGTGGTATATCCGTATCTGTTGGTGTTGGTCGTGTAGGGGACTATGTTGCTGTACCTATTATTTCTAATCAACATCAGCCTCCAGCAGCTCTTAAAACGATTCAAGCTGTAATTGACAATGATAACTTTATTAAGTTAGGACAATTAGCAACCGTAAAACAAAAAGGAAAATGGGGTGTAGTCGGTACAGACGGTAAAGTTTTGCTTGAACCACAGTATTTAGATATTGATCCATCATTATCTGCTGACGGTACATATTATGCATATACTAAAAAGACATTAGAACATATTAACATTGATGGTTCCGTGATTTCTAGTGGGGTTGATACCTATGGTGAGCATGATAAAGATATTTTAGCACGTCGTGAAATGGCAAAAAATTTATCTAATGGCGATGTTAAAATAAACTCTGTTTCTTATCCAAGTGATTCTTATACAGCAGTTTCTGTAAAAAATAAATGGGGATTTGTAGATGCTTCTAATAAAACTGTGATTGAGCCACAATTTAAGGAAGTGTATACAAAGTTTAGCGAAGATCGTGCCTTTGTTAAAAGTGCTAAAGGTAAAACTATAGCTATTGATGGGAGTGGCAATCCAATTTTTGAATCTCCTACAGATGATATTGATGAATTTAAGAATGGATTAGCTGAATATCGTCGTCATATTAGTAAGTTCAATTTAGGCGGATTCTTAAGCATGGCTGTTGGAATAGGTTTAAGCAGTCAAGGTGGAATTTATTATGGTGATGCTTGGAATCCGGTTTATGATGGTGTAAAACGAGGTTATTTGGACCGTAGTGGTAATATCATTATCGACAGTAAGAATGATGCTGTATGGCCTATGACGTCTTATGGTACACTTGTTAAAAATCAAGGTAAATTAGGATTTATGAATCGTAAAGGTGAGTATATTATTCAACCCGGTAATTATGATGCTGGTGAAATGGATACTATTAATGCCTTGTTAGTACTCATCAATAAAGATAATGGAAAAGCTGGTATTTTTAATTTAGAAACAGGAAAACAAGTTAATCCATTTGTTTATGATTCAATTAATTTTGTAAGTGCTACTCGGATGGTAGCTACAAAAGGTGAAAGTAAATACTTAATTGATATGCAATCCGGTAATATTGTATTTACAACAACTAAGGATATGACAATAGATGCATTTGGTGGGGCCTATGCTTGGATTCATAAAGGATCTAACGATTATCAACTAATTGATGATAGTGGTAAAGTTTTATTCCATGATAAGAATAAGTTGATTAGTAAAACTGTACCTTTTAGACATGGTTATGGCGCAGTGAAGTCGAATGGAAAATGGGGGGTAATGAACTCCAATGGTGAATGGGTTGTTCAACCAATGTATGATGCAGTTAATGTGTTATAAATCGTATTTGGTCAACGTTTTCTGTGTATAATCTATTGTGCTATTTGATACAAATTCATAACAAATATTATAACTAAAATAATTAGTTCATTAAAAATTCATGATATGATATACTGAGCCTATAATGTATAGTTATATGTTTTTATTTGTTTTGGGGGTATATATGAAATCTTCTAAAGCTCTTTTGAAACTTCTTGCTGTAGGCTGTATTAGTTTAGGCTGCTTAATGCCGACTGTTGTTCATGGAGAAAGTGTAGTAGAACAGCCTAAGACTGATAGTGCTCTTGTAAAAACAGAAATGCCATCTGGTGTTAATCGAATTCAACTTTTAAAAAGTGATGAAATGTCTACAAGTGTACGTACAAGCTCAATTGCTAATGGTCATGCTTATATTCCTAAGGATACTAAGATTGAATTAGAATTAATTACTCCAATTAGCTCTAGAAGAAGTAAAGAAGGCAATACATTTAGATTAAAAACACTCGAAAATCTTCTTATCAATGATGTTGTGGTAATACCAGTTAATCAAGAAGTATTAGGTACGATTACTAAATCTAGAAAAAATGGTATGTTTGGCCGTAAGGGACGATTAGAATTTAGCATTAATGAAATTAAGACTATTAATGGTGTATCTGTTCCTCTAGATGCTCAAATAAAAGGTAAAGGTCATTCTGACAATGGGGCAGTTGCGGTTGCTGCAGCTGTTAGCTTAGTAGGTGGTCTCTTCATGAAAGGGACTAATATTTACTATGAACCAGGTCAAAAATTTGTTGCTGTTGTAGCTGCTGATACAGATCTAAATACAACTGTTGAAGATTTGCCAAATGCAATGAATCCAAGTAAACCATCTGGTCAAAATATTGTGTTACCTACACGATAATCTGTAATTTTTATAATTACTATATTTATTAATAAATACCCAGTAGTGATATATTATATATGATATATGATATATATTGCTGCTGGGTATATTGTTTTATATTAGCTTATTAAGACTCTAAAGTATTATTTATTTTATCGTATTTTTATTGTACTAATAGTTATAATTAAAAATATCGATTTACCTAGAAAATAAGCATGTTTTAAGGTATAATTATAGAGATATATTCCGATTTGGTGTACATTTACACTTTCACTTGGAATATGAGGATGATGAAAGTAATGCTATGAACCCCATGCCCAACGGGTTCAGGTGTAGGAGGTATAAAATGGCTAAAGATTGTTCCTTTGACGTTGTGTCCGAAGTGGATATGCAGGAAGTAGATAATGCGGTAAACCAAGCGAAAAAAGAGATTGGTACGCGCTATGATTTCCGTGGTTCTAAAGCGGAAATTAGTCTTGAAGGTGACACTATCAAAATCATCGGTGATGATGAATATAAATTGAATGCCATTATCGATGTTTTAAAAGGCAAAATGGTTAAACGTAACGTAGCGATTAAAAATCTTGACTACGGCAAAGTTGAACCAGCTGCTGGTGCTACAGTTCGCCAAATCATTACTATTAAAAAAGGCATTACAAAAGAAAATGCTAAAGAAGTAGTAAAAGCAATTAAAAACATGAAAATCAAGGTACAAGCATCTATCCAAGAGGATCAAGTGCGCGTATCTGGTAAGGATAAAGATGATTTGCAAGCAGTAATCCAAATGTTAAAACAATTGGATATCCCTGTAGAATTGCAATTCGTTAACTTCCGTTCCTAATAACATATGTCGATAAGAAAGGGGTAGTTTGATTCATTGGAGTCGCTAACCCTATCGGTGTAGGAGGCCTTATGAAAGTAGAGGACATGAAGGGTGGCTATACCACAGGTTCATGTGCTACGGCAGGTATGAAAGCTGGTTTATTGGCCCTCTTAGATAAGAACATCGTGGATCAAGTGGTCATTGAAAATCCTCAAGGTCAGTATATTGAGGTACCTATCAAACAGGTAGAGGTCATATCCGATACAGAGGCTAAGGTGACCGTTATGAAAGACGGCGGTGACGATCCTGATGTAACCCATGGCAATGATGTGGAAACGACGGTGACTCTTGATGATACTGGTGAACTACGATTCCGAGCGGGCTTTGGCGTTGGGACGGTAACGAAACCGGGCCTTGCGATGCCGCCAGGAGAACCGGCTATCAATCCAGGGCCTAGGACGATGATGAACATCGTCTTTGAAGAGCATTGTGTACATGGCCAAGGTGTAACGGTAACGGTGAGCGTACCAAACGGTATGGTATTAGCCAAGAAAACCTTAAATCATACCCTGGGTATCGAAGGTGGTATTTCCATTATCGGTACTACGGGTATCGTTAAGCCTATGAGTGAAGAAGGGTTCAAGAACTCGTTGGTGCCTCAATTGAGAGTTATGAAGGCCAATGGTTGTGAAACGGCTGTTCTCGTGCCGGGCCGTATTGGTCAGGATCTTGCGGAACAAGTACTTGGTATACATAAGAACCAAATGGCAGAAACCAGTAACTTTATCGGTTTTATGCTGGAAAAGGCAGTACAAATTGGCTTCAAGCGTATTTTGATTATCGGTCATATTGGCAAGCTAATAAAACTTGCTAGTGGTAGTTTCCATACCCACAATCGCATGAGTGATGGTCGCATGGAAAGCATCGTGGCCTATGCTGCCTTAGAAGGGGCATCCCAAGCGGTGTGTGAAGAGTTGTTTAATTGCCAAACCACAGAGTCTACGTTCCCTATTTTAGAACGAGAAGGACTGACTGGTGTATATCAACGCGTTGTGGATCGTGCATCGTTACGTAGTGAGCGATATATTGCTAATGAAGCAGAGGTAGGTATCATTATTACCACCTTAAAGGGCGAGATTTTGGCAATGGATAAGCATGCTAAAGAGATAGGAGAGCTTGAACAATGGCACATACCTTGTATATCGTAGGCATTGGTCCAGGTAATCCTGATTATGTGGTGCCTAGAGGCCTTAATTTAATTAAACATGCCACAGTATTGGTAGGCAGTGAACGGTCCTTAGAGGACTTTCAAGAGCCTGGCCAAATTACATATCCTGTAACGGGTAAGCTTAGCTTACTGGCTGAGCAAATTGAGCGTGAGCTCAACGACCATGATGTTGTAGTTATGGTAAGCGGTGATACAGGCTACTACAGCTTGTTACCGTATTTGAAAAAGAAATTTCCTACCACACGCATTGAAGTGGTGCCAGGCATTAGTTCCATGACATTTGCCTTTGCACGCCTTAACGAAGTGTGGCATGATGCGGATTTAATGAGTTTTCACGGACGCCAACCAGCGTCTGAAAAGCTTGTATATGAAGCGGGAAAAAAGATGGGGTTCTTAACGGATCCTGAATATAATCCAGCGCATATTGCGCGTATTTTAATAGATGCAGGTTGGCCAAAAGAAACGAGAGCAGCAGCTCTAGAGCGCTTGAGCTATGATGATGAAAAAATCGTAGACTCCACGTTAGAGGTGTTAACTGAACTTGAAGGCTTTGGTCATTCTGTAATGGTGGTACTAGGATGAGACATTTTTTCGGAATTCCTGATGAGGAATTTATCCGCGGTGACGTGCCGATGACGAAATGCGAGATTCGCAAAGCCGTTATGAACGAGGCGCGCATCGAGGAAGATAGCATCGTTCTTGATGTAGGTGCTGGTACAGGCTCTATCTCTATTGAAGCAGCCTTGGCGGCTCCTAAAGGGCATGTATATGCGATTGAACGCTTTGATAAAGGCATCGACCTTATCAATGAAAACATGAAGAAATTCAATGTAAATAATATGACGGTTATCAAATCTAAAGCTCCAGAAGGCATGGAAGAATTGCCTGAGCTTGATGCGGTTATCATCGGCGGTAGTGCTGGTGGTATGACAGGCATCATGGATGAGGCGCAACGTCTTTTAAAAGTAGGCGGTCGTCTAGTGGTAACTGCAGTAACTATGGAAACTGGTTATACAATCTTAAAAGAGTTGAAAGGTCGTCCTTTCACCTATGAAGGTTACCAAATGTCTATCAGCCGTTACCGCAAGGCTGGTCCATATCATTTGTTAGACCCATTGAGTCCGATTTTCATTGTATCTGCAACGCGTATCGCAGAAGGAGAGTAATATGGTTGACGTACATATCGTAGGCGCAGGCCCTGGAGATCCTGAGTTAATCACTCGCAAAGGGTATCGTTTAGTGCAAGAGGCAGACGTTGTTATTTACGCTGGCTCCTTGGTAAACCCTGCCATTTTAGAGGCTTGTAAACCAAGCTGTGAAATTCATAACAGTGCTACTATGAACCTTGATGAGGTGTTGGCTGTTATGAAAGCTTCCGTTGAGGCTGGTAAAAGCGTAGTTCGCCTTCACACAGGTGACCCTGCTATTTACGGTGCTATTCAAGAGCAAATGGATGCTTTGGCTGGCATGGGTATATCTTATGAAGTCGTGCCAGGTGTAAGCTCTTTCCTTGCTACAGCAGCGGCTTTGAAACAAGAATACACATTACCTAATGTGTCCCAAACAGTTATCATTACACGTATGGAAGGCCGTACACCAATGCCTCCAAAGGAAAAATTGCGCATGTTAGCAGCTCATGAAGCGACAATGTGTATTTTCCTTAGCGTTCAAATGTTAGATAAGGTTGTAGCTGAACTCATCGAGGGCGGTTATGACAAAACGACTCCAGTGGCGATAGTGGTAAAAGCGTCTTGGCCAGACCAACGCATTATCCGCGGCACATTGGAAACCATTGCGGACATCGTAGCGAAAGAAGGCGTATTGCGCCAAGCTATGATCGTAGTAAGCCATGTATTAGATAGTGAATACGAATTATCTAAGCTTTACGATAAAGGCTTTGCTCACATGTACCGCAGTGCTAAGGACTAGTAGGATGAAAGAACTAGAAACTGTTGCGCCTTTGACAGGAAGCAAGAAGAATAGAACAGCTATTCTTTCTGTGTCTGAACGAGGTGCAAAGCTAGGTCAACGCATTAAGTCTTTGGTGGCACCTCATGCAGATTGCTTTGAAAAAGAAAATCGTCCCTCTGGTGGAGAGGCCATTTATTTTGATTCTCTGAAAAATCATATTGGACAGATTTTCAAGGATTACGACCAAGTACTTTGTATTATGGCACTCGGTATCGTAGTGCGCATGATTGCACCGTATATTGAGCATAAATCCAAAGATCCTGCTGTAGTCGTAATGGACGAAGTAGGACACCATGTAATTAGCTTATTATCTGGTCATCTTGGGGGCGCCAACGAATGGACGCAGTCCATTTCGCTGGCCATCGATGCGGACCCAGTTATTACAACCGCTACGGATGTAAACGGATTGCCAGCGCCTGACGTGTTGGCGCGCCATGAGCATCTGTTGGTGGATGATTTTCAAACCTTAATCAATGTGAACTCTGCCATCGTAGGGGGAGAGCGTGTTGATTATTATATCGATGCTAGCTTAGCGAATGCAGAGCATTTAGAACAAGCTGCGAAAGCTCATATTGGTGAGCATGGTATGGTTCATATTGTTTCTCTAGAGGAACTTGCCTCCATTCCATGTAAAAATGAAAGCACTGAAGAAGGTTCTTCTCGCGTAGTTATTACAGACAAAGTAATTGCGGAGTATGGTCATCAATTGATTTTGCGCCCTCGTACCTATACGATGGGCATTGGCTGTCGTCGAGATACGCCAAAGGAATTGATCGTTGACGCCATACAACAGTCGCTAGCAGCACATAAGCTTTCACCAAAAAGCCTTGTAACGGCAGCATCGGTTATTGTTAAACAAGACGAAGTAGGCCTCTTAGAGGCTATGCAAATTATGGGGTGGCCTATCGTGTTCTATACACAGGACGAGATGGCACCACTCATTGAAGAAGAAAAATTAAAAGAATCTAATTTTGTAAAAGGAACTATAGGAGTAGGAAACGTATGCGAGACAACGGCATTACTAGCGGCCAAGAGCCGAACATTAATACAGCACAAAACAATTTATCCCAAAACAACGGTAGCCATTGCACAGGTAACATCAAAGTAATTGGCATTGGCCCTGGTGATGAAGAGTTTATGACGCCTCAAGCGCGCGAAGCTATCTTAGCTGCTGACCGCGTGGTAGGTTATTTGACATACCTCGACTTGATTAAAGACCTTATCGAAGGTAAAGAAACTGTAGGTACTGCGATGATGCAAGAAGTTGATCGTTGCCAACAAGCCGTTGATTTGGCTGTAGAAGGTCATCAAGTAGTTGTAGTATCCTCTGGTGACTCTGGCGTATACGGCATGGCAGGCCTCGTATTGGAACTTGCTAATAAAGTACCAGCAGAAAAACGTCCTTCCGTAGACATCGTACCTGGTCTTAGTGCTGTAAACGTAGCAGCATCTGTATTGGGTGCGCCTTTGATGCATGACTTTGCAGTCATTTCTTTGAGTGATTTGATGACTCCATGGGATCTTATTAAAAAACGTGCTGACCTTTGCGCACAAGGTGACATGGTTATCTCCTTGTACAACCCACGCAGTAAAAAACGCGTTACTCACTTAGATGAAGTTCGCGAAATCGTTCTTAAATACCGCGACCCTAAAACACCTGTTGGCATCGTGCAAAAAGCAGGTCGCCCAGGTCAACATATGGTAATCTCTGATCTTGAAAACTTTACTAACGAAGAAGTAGATATGCAAACACTTGTTATCATTGGTAACAGCCAAACCTATGTTGAAAACGGGCGCATGATTACACCTCGAGGCTACAAATTATGATTTGGGTTATTGCCGGTACTTTGGATGGTCGCACCTTAGCGGTAGAAATCCAAAAACGAACTGGTGAAGATGTGCTTGTAACGGTTGTTAGTCAATATGGTGCAGAGCTTGCTGCCCATAAAGGTATTACCGTACATACGGGCCGTCTTGACCAAGAGGCTATGCAAGACTTAATTAAGAAGCACCATGTGCGCTTATTAATCGATGCAAGCCATCCGTATGCTGCTATCGTTACGGCTACGGCTCAAGATGCAGCAAAGGCTATGAATATTCCTTTTGTTCGGTTTGAACGTAAAGAGGTGCCATTGCCTGAATATGATAAATTACATATCGTAGTAGATGAAGTAGAAGCAGCCAATTTAGCAGGCAAATTAGCGAAGGAAAATAACAATCATGTGTATTTGACTACTGGTAGTAAGACAATGCACATTTTTGCCAAATCTGAAGCTTTGCAGGATTGCGAAGTATGGACGCGTATTTTGCCAACCGCAGAGGTGTTACAAATGATGGAAGACCTCAATGTAAGTCCAAAGCGCATTGTTGCTGTACAAGGTCCATTTTCTTATGATATGAACCGCATCATGTTCCACGATACTAAGGCTAGCGTTGTAGTTATGAAAAACTCTGGCCTTGTAGGTGGTGCTGATACAAAATTACAAGCAGCCATGGATCTTGGCATCCATGTTATTGTTATCGATCGTCCACGTGTTAAGATTGAAAGCCACGTAGTATCATCGAATGATGAATTTTTCAAATTATGGGAGGACACTAATGGATTACGTTAAAAATCCTAAAGCCATTGAAGATAAAAGTATGCAAATCATTTACGACTATGTAAAAGATTTAGGTTTAACAGATGATGAAGTGCGCGTAGTATCCCGTACTGTACATGCTTCTGGTGACGTTGAATACGCACAACTCGTAAAAATGAGCCCTGACGCTGTTCAAAAAGGTATCGAAGCATTAGACAATGGTGCAGATATTTACACTGACGTAGAAATGGTTCGCACAGGTATTTCTAAACCGGCTCTTAAACTTCGTGGTAATGAAGTACATTGCTTAATCAAAGATGAAAATGTAGCTAAAATGGCTAAAGAATTGGGCGTAACACGTTCTATCGCTGCTATGCGCACATTTGGCAAACAATTAGAAGGCCAAATCGTTGCTATCGGTAATGCACCAACTGCATTGTACGAAGTATTGCGCCTTGCTCTTGAAGAAGGTATTAAACCAGCTCTTATCATCGGTATTCCTGTAGGCTTTGTTGGCGCTGCGGAATCTAAAGATTATTTGATGGAAGTATCCCCAGTTCCTTATATCACTGTAAAAGGTAACAAGGGTGGTAGCCCAATTGCAGCATCCGTATGTAATGCATTGCTTTACACAGACGTAAAACGCAACGATATGCTCTTCGTAGAAGGCAAAGAATCTAAATAATAGTTAACCCGAATCGTTGCTTATTGGGGGCGATTCGGGTTTTACTGTATCTATTATGAGGTTTATATGTATAATACGGGTGCTGATAGCACCATGTATTGGTGAAAGGAGAGGTTACTGTGGACTCTCTGAATGAACGAAAACTCTTTCGCATATCAGTTATTATTATCTTGGTTATTGCTGTCATAGCTAGCATGATTATCTCACTGATTTGGGGCTCCACACCGGTGTCACTATCGGAGATTTGGCACACATTGTGGGCTAGTGAGCTAACAGATACAGCATCGCAAATCATTTGGAATATTAGGTTGCCTCGTAATATTGTTGCTGCATTAGTTGGTGCTTGTTTAGCCGTATCGGGTGCCATTTTACAGGCGGTTATGAAGAACCCTTTAGCAGATCCTCAAATCGTTGGCGTTTCCTCCGGTGCTGGACTTGCCGGTGTTATTATATTTATTCTTTTCCCTGGCTATGATCATATTGTGCCTCTCGTCGCCTTTATAGGTGCTATGGCTGCGGCGTTGATGGTATATGCTCTTGCTTGGAAGAATGGTGTACGCCCAAGCCGTATCATCTTGGCTGGTGTTGCGGTGGCTGCTTTTTTAGGCTCTGGTATTTCTGCACTACTTGTATTCTATGGAGATCGTGTGCAAGGAGCCTTACTTTGGATGGTAGGGGGCTTGGCTGCACGCAGTTGGCCACAAGTAGAGGTTTTGTTCCCATACGCGTTAGTCGGTCTTATTTTTGCCTGTTTAGGTGCCAAACGTCTTACTATTTTAAGTTTAGGTGATGAAACAGCAAAGGGGCTAGGCCTTAAGGTAGAACAAACGCGGTTTATTATGACTGCTGTTGCGGCTCTATTAGCAGCAGGTGCCGTTAGTATTGCGGGCTTAATCGGTTTCGTAGGCCTCGTTATACCGCATATGTTACGACTTATCATCGGTAATGATTATGCGTATTTACTCCCCGGCTCTGCATTATTAGGGGCACTCGTCCTCGTTGTTAGTGATACGGTAGGGCGTGTTATGTGGAGTCCAATTGAGGTACCGGTTGGCATTATCATGGCATTCTTTGGGGCGCCATTCTTCTTATATCTATTGAGGAGGGATAACTAATGAATACGGCTATTGATGTAAATCAGTTATCCGTCACTCTCGGAAATCGTCATATTTTACATGATATTAATGTATCTGTCCCTACTGGTAAAATAACGACTTTAATCGGGCCTAATGGTTGTGGTAAAAGTACACTCTTACGGTCTATGATTGGATATATTCATAGTCCTCGTGAATGTGTGACTATTTTAGGTAAACCATTACAGTCGTATTCACAAAATGAATTGGCACGTCAAATGGCGTTTCTGCCACAGGTGCCTAATATGCCAAAGGATATGACCGTAGAAGAATTGGTATATTGTGGACGCTATCCATACCAAATGTGGTGGAAGAATACGGCCAAAGAGGACCGAGAAATCGTTGACTATGCATTAGGAATTACAAAAACGAATCATTTACGGAATCAATTAATTCCATCCTTATCTGGTGGTGAACGGCAACGGGTATGGATTGCTATGGCCTTAGCACAACAACCTAAATTGTTAGTGTTAGACGAACCAACAACATACTTAGATATTAACCATCAACTAGAAATCATGGAATTGTTAAAACGATTAAACGATGAACAAGGGTTAACCGTATTGATGGTACTCCATGAATTGACGCAAGCCGTACAATATTCTCATTATATGGCTATTATAAAAGATGGTCATTTAGTGACAGCTGGAGACACGAAAGAAATCGTATCGGATGAACTATTTAGAGATGTATTTTCCGTAGATGTACAAATCGATACCTTTGATGATAAACAATATGTACGCGTAAAAGGTTTAGTTTAGTAGATAGCTAGACTAATAGTGAAAGAGGGCATTCCCGAAATGGGGAATGCCCTCTTTAGTATGTTAGGATATGTTAAAATGTAACATCAATGCCATATGCTTCTTTCACTAAACGAGCCATAGCCTCAGGTGTTTGTAGACCTGGGTTAAGTAGGAATAGTTTAGATGGTAAGTAAATGACACGATTATTTTGTACAGCCTTAAGATTAGCCCATGCAGGATTATCTGTCATAGCTTGTTTCATGGCCTTTGTAATTTCTTCTTCTTTACCCATGGTAACGACGAAGATAATATCAGGGTTATCAGCGGTTAATGTTTCAAGAGAATACGGTACCGTTTTGTCTTTAGTTGTACCATCTAGGTGAGATGTTACAACATTTGTCATACCTAATTCTTTGACCATAGATGCAGTTACCGCTTCGTCGGTTTCGGCTGTCACACCTTTACCGGTAGCACGCAATACAGCAATACGTGCAGGTTGTTGGTTTTTAATGGCATCCTTAACCTTTTGAATATTACTTTCATAGGTGGCAATAACGGATTTAGCCTTATCTTGATGGTTTGTTAACTCTCCAAGGAATGTTAGCATTGGCACATTATCCTTGATACCATCGTAATTGAAAAGTACGGCTGGAATATTGTTAGATTGTAATTGGGATTCATATTTTTTATGTTGGTTTTCCAAACCCAATACCACATCTGGTTTTAAACCTAACAATTGTTCCATATTGATGTTAGCCGTTTGACCTAATGCAGGTAATGCTTCTAATTCTGGCGCTAGTTTATCTGTTGTGCTAGCTCGGGAAATTGCCTTTCCATCTACTGCGTATAGCATGGACAATACAGAATTTGAAAGAACGGCGATGCGTTGTGGATCCTTTGGTACAGTATAGGTTTCACCATTAAAGGTAAGTTCCTTCGTAGTAGCAGAAGAGCTGGATGTGGACTTACCACACCCAGCTATTGCTAGTACGATCATGACCAAAGCAAGACTACAGAGTAGTAGTTTTTTCATGATGTACTCCTATGTACGTTATATAACGATACTAGTTAAATTGTAGATTGATTATTTTTGTAAAGCGTCCCAAGATTCGTTAGCACGTTCAACGAATAAGTTACGGATGTTAGGATTTTCACCTAAGCCATGGATGTAAGTGTCAACTTTGAAGCCTTCTTTTTCAAGAATGGATTTATGGGAATCTGGTTCATTACCAGCCATGTCATTATTTGCATGGTCGCCAGCTACCATCATGAATGGCATCAATGTAACATGTTTAATACCATGTAATTTCAATTGAGGGATAACTTGTTCAAGATTTGGAGTACCTTCTACTGTGTAGATAAATACATTTTTCATACCAAGAGTATGGATACGGTCTTGAATTACAGAATAGTAAGCATTGGAAGGATCTGGAGTACCATGAGCCATGATAAGAAGACCGTCTTCTTTGCCTAATTTAGGGAATTGAGATTGAACAGCTTTTAATGTTTCAATAACTTGGTCAGTTTGGTTTTCTTGACCCATCCAGTACATAAGAGATGTACCAAGTGTCATTTTTTTGAAATTATCTTTGTACAAATTATATACTGCTGCATCGTAGTTGTATTCCATACCAGGAATTACATCAAGGGATGCTAATGCAACGCGAGTGTAACCGTCTTTTTTAAGTTCAGCCAATGCTTCTTCAGGAGTTGGGTAAGTAATACCTTCTTTTTGTTGGATACGATCACGAATAATATGGCTTGTGAAAGCTGTAATTACTTTTGTGTTTGGATGAGCTGCTTTAATAGCATCTACAGTTGCATCGATTGTTTTCGCACGAGTATCTTTGAAAGTTGTACCAAAGCTCATAACAACGATAGCATCTTTGTTTGGCAAGTTTTGTAAAGCTTCAGTATTGTGTGTACGAACACCGATTGCAGAAGCTTCTTTTAATGCTGGAGTAGGGTCTTTTACTTCAGGATTTAATTGATATGCAGCATTAGAGACAACAGGTGCACCAAAGGATACTGCAAGACCTAGAATAGCGGATGCTAAAGCTAATTGTTTTTTCATTTCTATACTCCTATTCATAACTAAACTACAGTCTATGCAAAAATCTTAGTAGTGTAGATAAATTAATAAAAATTATTATAGGTTTATAGACTACTATAGATTAATTGCATATATAACCTTATGCCAATCGTAACAAAGGGAAATAGGAGTGTCAATAAACCCCATACCCCTAGAAGTATAGGAAAAATAAGGAGTTTTTAAGAAATTAATGTGATGAATATAGTATAGTAGTAGATTTTATCATTATATTCTTTTTGGTTATAAGGATATGAATATGTGAATACATGAGTAATTTTATTTGATCTTTATTTAGGCATATTTTGATGGGGCCCCATAACATTACTACAAATATATTAAAAATGATGCCCTATACTTGTTTGCTCCTCGTTCCTGATGTCGCTACACAAGTACAGGGCATCATTTTTATTACTGTAGTTATGTAGGCGTCCCATCAAAATATGATATATAATAAATATAAATATAAAATTTTAGTAAAATAAAATTATCATATAAAAGAGAGCAGGACTATGTTTGGTTTTATTGAGAGAGAACAAATTCTGTTAAAACAAAATATATACGATCTATTACATAATACTAGGATATGTAGAGACAAAATTCACGTTAAGCAATGAAAAAGAATTTTAGAATGTTTGAGAGGTATTTATTTCTATTGATTATTTAAAGTAAGTGGTCGAGCTACTTTTTTCTCTGTATTTACTTTACTCATCCGACGGCTTCATGATAGTTTGTATAGCGGATTATGGATATTGTTATTAAGTAGTTCCTTTCGCCAATGTCTTTGTCTTTTATAGATTCTTTATAAAAGGTAGTTGGGATGTTAATAGTATCCAAGAGATTGGTAAATTGTAAATGATACTCTAAGAATGTACAAAAATGATGATATAAGAATGTACAATTTTAATTGTATCACCGATACTATAGTTGAGGTGATAACAACATGCAATACGTATACGCTATTAACAGTTCATTTACTGTAACATCATTATTAGACTTACCATTATTAAGGGACATTCTGGAGGTTTGCAATTTGAAACCTAATTATAGTTTACTAGGTCGTGAATTAGGCTATGATAGACGCACCATAAAATCTCATTATGAAAATGGAACGCCTGATCCACATCGTCATAAACCATCTATGATTGATAAATTTTATGACGTAATACAGACTTTATTATCTGATGATACACCCCAACAATTTTATTATAAGCGTGTCTTGTGGCAATACTTGGTAGATAACCATGGACTCACAGCTGCTTACTCTACATTTCGCGGTTATATTTTAAAGATACCAGTATTTCAATCCTATTTTGATAGAAAACATACATCGCCTAGTATGAAGCATACGATTCGTTTTGAAACCGCACCAGCTGAACAGGCTCAAGTTGATTGGAAAGAGAATATTAAATTCCTATTGCATGATGGCACACACATAACTTTTAATATATTGCTGATGACATTAGGCTATTCTCGATACAAATTAGCAAAGGTCACTTTCGATAGAACTACTGAAACACTACAAGATACATTGGTAGAATTCTTTGAACAATTACAAGGTGTTCCGCATGTACTATTAACAGATAATATGAAAACCGTGATGGTACAACCGAGGCTAGCTGGAACTAAAGGACAGCTTCATACCAAAGCAGAACAATTTTCAAGTGACTTTAGCTTTACATTTAAGCCGTGTATGGCGCGCCGTCCACAAACGAAAGGCAAAGTAGAAAGCCAAATGAAAATTCTAGATGAAATTCATGCGTACCAAGGAAAATTAACAATACAAGAAGTGGAAGAACAGATTCAAAAAATTATTTTACGTAGTAATCTAGCGATTTCTCAAGCTACAAGACAAATACCGTCTGCACTGCTTGAAAAAGAAAAGGAATCTCTTACCCCACTTCCAACAAAAGTGATAAGAGATTCCTACCGCATAGATCACCCAAAAGCTAAGGTTTCAGCAAGTAATCTCATTAGCTTTCGTGGTAGCCACTATTCTGTACCGCCAGGATATGTGGCCAAATCTATGACCTTAAAGACCATAGATAAGATGCTATACATATATGATAGCACAGAATTGATTGCACAGCACCCATTAAGTGATAAGAAGGTTAACTATTTGCCTTCTCATTATGAGGCACAATTGCAGAAAACAATTCCTTATCTAAGTTCTGAAGATGTGAAAGCTAAAGCAAAATCTAATTTGGAAAAGATAGGAGCTATCTATGACACTACAGACTAATTACCAACGCTTACAAGATAATCTAGCATATCTAAAACTAAAACAATGCATGTTACACCTAGATGAAACAATTGAATTAGCTAATACACAGAGCTTATCTCATATTGAGTGGTTATTGAAGCTGAGTGATTACGAAGTTGATATTAAACGACAAAACGTAATTAACCATATGGTGAAAATTAGTAATTTTCCTCATTTGAAAACACTAGCTGATTTTGAATTTTCATTTCAACCACAAATTAACGAAATGCAAATTAAGGATTTAGCATCATTAGGATTCATGGAACAAGCTGAAAACATTGTATTTCTTGGCTCTAGCGGAGTTGGGAAAACACATTTAGCTACATCACTAGGTATTGAAAGCTCTCGTAACAGACGAAGCACCTATTTTATTAAATGCCATGATTTAATTCAAAACCTTAAGAGTGCAAAAGATGAAGGACGATTAGAAACTCGGCTCAAGCATTATGCACGCTACCAATTACTCATCATTGATGAAATTGGCTATTTACCGTTACAACCAGGTGATGCTAACTTACTATTTCAAATTATTGATAGACGATACGAAAAGAAAAGTACCATCGTAACGTCTAACATTAATTTTGATGAGTGGGCTACCATTTTACATGATGAGCGAGTAGCTAATGCTATTGTTGATCGATTACTTCACCATGCACATGTGATTAGCATAACTGGAGATTCATACCGGTTACGAAACCATATGCAACAGAAGGAATAACTGTACATTGTACATCGTCAAAATTGTACATTCTTATATTGACATTTACACAACCTTGATCCTTAGCTCCTTGTTCCTTTAAAACATACACTTCATCATTTATAGTTTTAATACATTTTTTTGTCGTATATTTAAGCTCAATAGGAATCCATTTACCATCTAATATAACAAGTATATCAAGATGTAAATTAGGATTAAATTCAGGTACAAATTCTATTCTTATATCACAATTTGGATATTGCTCTTTAATCATCCAGGCTAAGCTAAACTGAAAATCTGCTTCCGAATGAAATATTGGTCGTCTTATACTCAATTGGCTCATTACCTCATGAATATTTAAGTTTAATCCCATAACATATTCCTCATTAAACACAATAAATCATTTATACTAATTATATTATATTTATATGTATGAGTGTATAGTAAAGGCCCTTCACATAAGCGAAGGGCTTTTAGTCTAGACAACAAAATATCATTATTGATTATTTTAATATCCACGATATTCTTTCATAAAGTAAGATAATTTATTATTCAACTCTATAAAATTTATCAAATAATGCTCATCTATATAAAATTGTTGATTGGTAATTCTATCTTTTGTAGCTAAAATTTGCTCATTTTTAGATGAAGTGATTCTAAAACTATGAATGATACGATTGCGCCTATAAACAATATCTGAAAATAACTCAGCTATTTCTCCACCAGCATTTTTCGTAATTGTTTGAGCAATAGGCGATTTAAGTTGGCCTGATTCTTTATCAATCAAGTCATACCAAGAATAATCACTATCTGTATTAATAATGTTCTCTATAATAAAACCATTATTAGAGATAAATACTGAAATAGCCATCCCCAACAAGTAAACATACTCGTCCTTAGGTAAAGATATCCTAGCAAGTGATCGAAGCTCCATTTTCTTACTCCTTTAAAAGATACGGCTTATATTATTTATCCACAAAAAAAAATAATCTCATAATAGTTTATAAAATATCAATTTAAAATAGATATTTGTCTATCACTATATATTTTTGTTTCAAAGTAACCATAGCCTAAATTTGAAGGTTTCCAGTCTCCAGCAACTATAATAAATTTATCTTTATTTTCAAATACCATATTTCTTATCTTGTTATAAAGGTTTATATCAGAAATAGATAATATAAAATGATAATTAGGATTTGCTACAGGAGCTACTAAATAAATCTCATTTTTATCACTATCGTAAAAGCGACCTTTTACACAAGACTCAATTATTTTAAAGCCGAAAACACCTTTAGGATACCAGTATGCAGTTCTATCATCTAAAATCATTCTTCCAATTTTCTCATTTCCATATGAGTAATTAGGATGAAATCGTTTACATATAGAATATATCTGGTTTATTGTACTGAGTGTGAGATTATAATGTTCACCATATGAAGATTTTTTAGAATTCCCACTTGAATTTTTCGAATTCTTCTTAACTAAAAGATTTTGCATTGCATTTTCAAAAGAAAAATTTAACTCATTAAATTTATTGTCATCAAAAGCGACTGAACTATTTGCATACGGACAATTAGCAATATGTTTATACGCAGATTTAGTTGCTCTAAAATATGCTTTCCGAGAGCCATCACCAGCACATACAAATAATTTACTATTACATAGCGGATTTGGACAATAAAAATATTTATCCCTATTTTCTTCAAGAGCCTCACTTGCTAGTATTAAATCTCGTCTTTCTTTATCTCTATATGCATGGTTAGCCAAAGAATCATCTCCATTTATAAAGTAACCAACTTACCAACTCCATTATAATCTCCCTTATAAAGTATACTCTCGGTTTACTTTATCACACGTAAAATGCTATAACCCAATCTATGTGATGTCGACCAATCGTTGTTGATATACTACCTTCTTACCTCTGAACTAATTATCCCCATTACATACTGTACTAATATTTATAACCTTATTATATAAAAAATCAGACATTCTGAAAATTATTTACTAAATAAACCTTTGGAAATAGTCTTAATGTAAAAAAGAGTGTAAAAGAATGCGGTTTTACTGCATTCTTTTACACCCTTTTATTATATTAGAAGTAAGCTATAAAAGTTTTGGATTTATAAAAATGTAAAATAACATTCTTAATAAAACATTATTTCTTATCAATAAAAACTGCATCACCTCTATAAAGTGAATATGAGTCATCCAAAATATATTTATTAGACGTATTTAATGCTGGAAACTGAATTACCGCATCTCCAACTTTAACTGCATCAGACTTAATATGAACTTCAAAAGAGCTATTAGTATCGATATTAGATAAATCAAATAATGATTGATAACCTACTGTTACCCACATACCAGGACCTTCAAATTGATCATCGCCACGTACGGTCTCTGTTGGATAATATGTATTTCCATTTTGTACTATAGATATAACGACATTATTAGTATCATTATACATCTTACTTTCCGGCATATAAAGGAAAGATCTAACCTGTAATATATTAGTAGCATTTCTTGTTGAATAAGTACTTGCTACACCTCTAGCATCCTCCAATGCCGTATTTGCAAAAATTGCGAATGGAGTTTGAACATATACGATACCTTGCAATTCATTTCTTGGAAAAATTCCACCATAACGTCTTTTAATAAACTTTTTCTTAGCAGTAGATATCATTTTGATATTTTTCTTTTCTACTAAAGACTGTCCATAAGATGTTGCTGATGCAATATCTTCATTTGTAATTTGGTGTTTCTCACTAACTTGAGGATTATAAGTACTAATATCTTCTGCAGATACTGCCATAACAGACATAGCTAAAATTGAAAATAAAACAATTTGTTTCTTAAAGTTCATAGTCTCACCTACAAAACATATACTTTTAAAAATAAGCTTTTCCATAAATTTTGGACATCTCCAATATGAGCCATTCTAATCCTCACTACATCGCTTTGCTTCTAGTTAGCAAAGCCACTGCCTCAGTGGTTCGGCGTTTCCAATCGCACTTCGTCTTCGTCTCGTGTTCTTGGACGCCTATCACATGGGCAGTGCTAATGCTCACTACGTCACTTCGTTCCTAGTAAGCAAAGCCACTGCCTCAACGTGAGCGGTCATTGGGAACATGTCTACAGGTTGGACTTCTTGTAGTTCATAGCCGTAATGTGTGAGAATTTTAATGTCTCGAGCCATGGTAGCTGGGTTACAGGATACGTAAACAATACGTTTTGGTTCCATGCCAGCTGCAGAGGTTAGTACTTCTTCTTTACAGCCTGCGAGGTTTAATATACTATTATCTTTTCTTATTATCCAAGAGTGATTTTCATATATTAATATTTTTTATCAATTCATCATCTTTAATACTATCTGGTTTATGGGCAACTTTATTTCGAAAATCTCGTAAAGTTTTAAAATATGATTTATCAAATATCGATGACTTATCTACAATTAAATTATTAATGCTTTTAATATTATTACTTTTATAGTTTTGATAAGTTTCTATATTTGACCATAATGTTAAAAAATCACCTAGTAATTTTGTATTTGTGTTTTTAGTAGTTTTATTGCTCAAATAGTATTTAGAATCTTTAATTTTATTACATATTTCTTTCATTATATCATTATTAGGATATAATGCATTTTCACTTATAGGCCTCTCTTCGCCCCAAAACTTTTGATCGTTTTTAAACTTATAAATAGCTAATAATCTTCTATTAAAGTCTAATTCATCCATTTTAATATTATTCTCAATATCTGAAGCAAATTCAGTTTGTACTAAATATCCCTCTTGAAAAAATGGTCGTTTAGCAGCACTAGAGCTTATACTTAACAATCTTACATTAGTTATATACTCCTCAGAATCAACAGAAATTCTACCATTTATATATGGAAGGCCAAGCACATAAATGTATCCAATATCATTTTTATTATTTAGTATTGCAAATGAACAGGCTACTTTTATGGATTGTGTTAAATCCAATAAAGGGGTTTTACATACTTCATAATGTTGTAAGATTGAGTATTGTAATAGTTTGATCTTTCTTATTTCTTTAAGTTCTTCTGAGTCAATCCTTTCATCAGCTTTAAGTGCAGCAATCAATTTTATAGAGGCCTCATTTAATACTTTAAAATCAAAATTTATATTACTTTTATCAGTAGCACGATATATCGTTGGATATAAAGTAGCAATATTATTCTTCGTATAATTATTATTTTGACCACGATAAAATAACATTACATCAGGATTTCTATATGATAGTTCAGCTATTTCCATAATTAAATCATAAAAACTACTCACCTCTATTGCATTTCCT
>ERZ1699236.114-NODE-114-length-27528-cov-2.709719_pt1 | contig 27528 bp, 20 predicted proteins | sample MGYA00581538_ERZ1699236 | MGnify/ENA primary metagenome ERZ1699236 (study PRJEB42319, sample SAMD00040336) | human oral metagenome | material: saliva | host: Homo sapiens | study: EMG produced TPA metagenomics assembly of PRJDB4115 data set (Metgenomic analysis of... | reverse complement strand
GGGCCTGGGCGACGCGCGCCACCGTCAGATGATGAACGACCACGCCCGTCAGCGCCCAGCGCACCGCCGCACGCGAGAGCTTCGCGCGCGGATCGGCCGCTTGGCTCATGTCTTGGCGCCACACATGGGCGCACTGTGGGCAGCGGTAGCGGCGCACGCTCACGTGCAAGATCGTGGGGCGCCACCCGTAAGGCTCGTGCGCGGGGCGCCTGATCACCGTGTCACGTGACTGGCCCTGGCATCCGCAGCGTCGACACCACCGGTCCTCACCAGTAATACGGCAAGCCAATACTGCATGGTCTGGCCAAATGCGCTGGCCCGTCACCTCCAACCCCAGGCCATCCAGGCGAGCGAACGCGCTCAGGTCGGGGCGATCAAAGGTAGTATTGGCCATGTCGAGGTCTTTCAGATGGACGGTGTAGGAATCTCCATCATCGAAAGACCTCGACCCCTACACAACCACGACACGCCCAACCCCGCCCACAACACCTACACCCTTAAATGCGAAGAGCCGGTTTCGTCAAGGAAACTGGTACACAGACCCGGCACCGGCCTCGTTCATTGACGAGGTCGGTGCCGGGATGGGGCAGAGGGTGCGTTGGGGACGGCATTCCTTCTGGAGCGCGGCTCCGGGGCTGTATAGTGATCCCGGAGCCGCGCATGGCGAAGGCTTCTGCTCGAATCTATGCTCTGTTTCTGCGCTCCGCGATTCATCTTAGGAATTCTCCGGATACGAGTCAGAAATCAATATGAAAGCTAATGGCGGTCTCCTTCAGCTCCCCTGTAGATAAAGGTCTGAGTTGTTGGATCGTAGGTGAAATCTGTGATGTCGCCATTGACGGTCATTTCAATGGCCTGGTCGATCGCATCGATGGGGGCTATGAACCATTCGGAGGGGTTGTAGATCTCTCCATTGGGGCCCACCTGGCTGAGGTTGAGACGTACAGCGGAGAAGACACGGTGGATTAGCCGTTCCAAAGCGGAGGGGCGCATGTTGTAGACATGGTAGTCGGCAACAACCTCAACGGGGGCCATTAGGTATGTAGGCTCGTTTATGGCGTTTTTGATGCGTTGACTGACCGGGGTTCTCGAGAAACCGATTTTGTGAAGGTCCTCTAGATCAGCGATCTGCGGATCCGAACTCAGCGAGCGCAACACGTAGATGTGTCCGGTCTCAATATCGGCGTCCCCTAGCTCGTCCACAGACAGGACATGATTGGCCGGAACGACTCTCCTACCGTTCTGTTCAGCCAGTCGGATCGCCAATGATGTTCGATACATAGAGGATTCGGTGCCGTTCTCAAAAATTACCCGCAGGCGTTCACGGGGCCGATAGGAACCGCCGCTCACCTTATAGTCACGCTCACCTACCTCAGAGACAAACAACATGACCCCGCCCAGCACGAAAAAGCTGCCTTGTCTAATGGTTGAGATACCGCTGAAATTGCGTAGAACTGCGTCACCAGCGGCCAGCTCTGCATGCTTGACCTTGAAAAGGTTCTCAAATTGACTAAAATCTCGTGCTTTTTTGCGCTTAGCTACCTCGACGTCCTTATCGGTAACGATCCTCGAGGGGAGGGACGTAAGATCGAAAATATCGTCATCGCCACCCAACAGATCGAGGTCGTCGTGGGCGAGAAACTCATCAATATTCTTCGGAGGACTCTCGGGGGTCAGCAAGCCGAAATCATCAAGGTCCGCCACTGCATCAGCGCGAACTTGGTAGGCAAGGAAGCCATCCAATCGTGCTCCTAGGCGGCGTTCGGCGATGTTGCGAGTCTGGGAGCTTGGGCGACGTCCGTGGGCGCGGTAAAATTCGGCGATTTCTAGGAAAGCACGGTCCAGTCGGTCCTCTGTGGTGAGCCTATGCTTCTTTGTCGGTTCCTCTAAGAGTCCGTCCTCATCGCTGGCAAGGGCAGCGTCTAGTAGCGCCTCAAGGTTGGGGTTGTCCTCGCTCATACTCAGTCTTCCTGGCCTGCGCTCTCCTGGGTCCTTCGCCGGTCACGCTCCTGTTTGAAACGTCGCACTACCAGCAGACACTCGGCATAGTAACGCTCGGTTGTATCCTCAGAGCGACGGTCGGGGCGTCTTCCGTTGATCTTCACCCAGTGCTGGATCTGTGGAAATGCCCCCAGTGCTTCTTCGACAGTGATATTCAGGCGCGTAGCGGCGATGGTGTCGGAGATCAGTCGCAGCACGTTGGGCGTGACGGTTTTGGAAATTACCTCAAAAGCTCGCTGGAACGGATTGATCGTGTCGATTAGATTGATGTTCAACTCGTCAAGGTTCACGAATCGGTTAGCCAGCTTTACGAAACGTTTGTCTCCGACTTCCTTTACCTCGCCGGTTTTGATGACGGAGTCTAAGACTACATGCTGGCGAACTTCTTCAACCTCGGATTCAGTGAGGTCTGGGTAGCGCTGCCGAATGATTTTGGGGATGAGGATCTTGTTGGTCGACTGAGCGTCGACGCTCCCTGCAGCAGCCCGTGCAAAGGTGTCGTCTTGAAGGATGTTAGCCTTGAGATCGTTGAGGTCGGTCTGGACGATCTGCTTGACTCTTGCAGTGGAAGGTTCTTTGAATCCCTTGACTCGCAGTGTCCCCGGTTCGGAGGCATCGTCATTGCCGTGCTTGGCCTTGAAAGCGAAGTTGGGAGCGAGGACCTGCTCCATGAGCAGTGAGGCGGTGATCGCTTTGAGCATGTTATTTACCGCTACCGCTACATCGTTTTGGCTGGCGTCTGGTTCGGCGATGAGGTTCGTGAACTGCGCCCGGCTCTTGCCCTCGGTATCGCGGGTGACCCGTCCGATGATTTGAATAATTTCAGTCAGCGAAGCACGGTATCCCACCGTGAGGGCGTGCTCTGCGAAGGGCCAGTCAAATCCCTCCTTCGCCATTCCCAGTGCAATGATCACGTCGACAGCTTCACGCTGCTTCGAGGCCACGGTCGACAGGTAATGCAGGGTGTGCGCGCGTGCATTCTGATCCGTGTCATCGACGAGGTCCGCTACACGAATGACGCTTCCGGTATCACGGCGGCGTACTTCGATAATCCCGGTACCGGGTTCGGTCCGTTCCACGGTCCCGATGGCGTCGAGAATGAAACCGACTTCTTCGAGTTTGTTCTTGGTGGACTCGCCAGAGTTCACATTAGGGATGTGGACGATTGTCTTCTTGTCTAGGTCCAGCACTTCGTGGATCGCATCAGTATAGCGACCCTGGTAGAAGTGGTGGCCGATTCCCAGATGCTTGAGGTACTGGTACCCGTTGAGCTGATCGTAATAGTTGAAAGTAACCGGTGTGAACTTAGCTTCGTCCTCCGGCAGGAGCACGGGAACACTATCCCCTCGGAAGTAGGAGCCAGTCATCGCGACGATATGGGCTGTGGATTTTGTCATCACGTCACGCAGTAGGGAGCCAAGACGCGATGACTCAACATCGGCAGATACGTGGTGGAACTCGTCAATGGCTAATAGAGACTCGTTAAAGGCTTCCGGTGGCAGTTTCTCGAAGGCGAACCGCAAGGTAGCATGGGTGCACACCAGGACTGGATCCGAATTCTCCAAGAAGTCCACGAATGCCTGCACTTTAGACTGACTCGAGCCGGGGGTACACAGGTTGTTGTGATCTTCAACATGCCAATCGGCGAAGAACCCGTGAGTCGTGAGGTCGGTGCTGGCGAAGGAAGCGCCGATGGAACGCTCGGGTACCGCAACAATCACCTTCCTGATGCCCTGATTGTACAGTTTATCCAGTGCCACGAACATCAGGGCACGGGACTTACCTGATGCTGGGGGTGCCTTCACGAGGAGGTATTGGGAGGTCCGTTGCTCAAAAACCCTAGCTTGCATCTCGCGCATGCCCAGCTTGTTGGTGTTCACCGAGGAACGGTCCTGCGCGTAGGTGACGTCGACGATGTTCGTGAAGTTCTCGATATGAGCGCTCATCATTGTACCTTTCGGGTCCGGCGACTTTGTCGTGTCGGTTTCGCAGCTTGCTGGGCGGATGCCTCATGATCGGTCATCTGTCGATAGAGTTTGAAGAGCAATCTCAGTCGCTCCTCATCGGAGTCGAAAGGACCCTTGCGGTAGATTCGGTCCACAGCAATGTCCAAGTCCTCGTGGGCTTTGCGTAGATTGTCAGGCATCTTTTCTGCGTCGTACAGTTCCGCCAACGTGAACTCGCAGTGGTACTCGCGCACATCAAGCACACGGAGCGCGCGTTGTGTGAGTTCTTGCTTTAGTGTATCTGTGAGTGGAGGAACGGGAAAGTTGTTGTAGACAATGTATGCGCCGTACCGGTACCTTGTTTCCAGTTTTCCGCCGACAGTCCCCAGCCAAGCCATGTGCATCCGCGAAGTCAGCAGTGCGAACAACCAAGGCTCGGCGTCGTAGATGGCAAACGCAAGATTGGAAATTACCGTATCAGCCCCCAGATAACCGATCGGAACATAGCGTCTAAGCTCAGAGGAGACGCTAGGAACAATGATTGAATCGGTAGGCTTATAAGACTTCTGCTTGAAGCGGTTCGGGTAGGCGGCGTATTCTCTGGTGCTCGAAGCATCGCTCTCTGCTCTCCATTTTGATACTCTGCGAAGTCGTTGAACGATCCAAGGGATCTGTTTTGCTTTCTGAAGATCCTCGTCCTCGATCCATAGGCAATACCTGTCCAGCCCATTGATGAACTCATTTGCTCCAATGTACCTCTTAATGAATGGAGCAGCCTCGGGAGAGTCCTCTATGATCTTACGGCGTTCTTCAGCGGTCAATACGAGATTGCCTCCGTCCTTCGGCATCGACCCCAGTACCATTCTGGGGAGGCAAGCTGAAATTGGTGTGGTGCGCCGTGTAACAGCGATATTGTCGTCGTCTATCAAGTACCCATTAATGTTTGAAACCTGCATGCGCAGGCCAGGGTGGAACAGGTACTTCGGTGTGTCGCTGCGTTCGCGTAGACTGACGACCACCACGGTTACCCCTGCGTTGCGTTTGGCGTTGTTCTCCCATTTGAAGGAGGTATAGGCGTAGCCGATCTCAAGGCCCATCTCGAAGAGCATAGGGAACATGAGGCCAACATGTTCGCCCTGGGTTACCGAGTTCGTGCTCACGAAGGCTAGTTGTGCCCGAGTGCCGTGAATATACTCTGCGCCTTTGAAAAACCAAAGAGCAATGTAGTCTAGATCCTTTGAATAAGGCCGTTCCCCAAAAACAAATGGGTAGTCGGCCTTCATGCTAGGACTCTGCGACTTGCCTCCTTTGTAAGGAGGGTTGCCGATAAGGTATATTTCAGTGTTGCTATCATTTGGGCAGATGTTATTCCAGTCGATTCGAGTGGCGTTTCCTGGATGAATAGAGCCTGTTTCTCGCAACGGGATCAGGGGGATCGTTGTGCCAAACTTGTCCTCAAACTCACGGTTCATCTGATGCTTGGCGATCCATAGTGAGAGAATTGCAACCTCAACTGCGAAATCGTCGATCTCGATTCCGAAAAAGTGCTCAATGCTGATTACTGATTCCGTGAACAAGGTGTTGTGGGAGGGGTCCAGATCCGCTAGACGCTCTAGGATCGCATGCTCCAGACGGCGTAGCTCCTTGTAAGCAATGATCAGGAAATTGCCACTTCCGCAAGCAGGATCGAATATACGTATCTCGGAAATACGATTGAGCAGGTGTCCGAGCTTCTTTGCGCTGTCCCAGGCTGCATCGAATTCCGCACGTAGGTCATCAAGAAACAGAGGTTCGATGGTTTTTAGGATGTTGGGAACGGACGTGTAGTGTTGGCCAAGGTCCGACCGCTTTCCAGGGGTGACGATCGCCTGGAACATGGAACCGAAGATATCAGGGTTAATCTCCTGCCAGATCAATTTGCCCAGCCCCAGCAACATGGCACGTCCAGCCTTCGTGAACGTGGGGACGACCAGTGCGTGATCAGTGCTGAACAGTCGTCCGTTCACGTAGGGGAAATCTGTGAGGTATGCAGGCTTACCCTCCGGACTCTCCGTGTCCAGAGCTTTGAAGAGATCGTTGAGGAAAATATGGACGTCCGAACCGTCTTCTTGGGTGTGAGAGCCAACTGCATTGGTGAACTGGTTGTCTGTGAAGATTCCGGTATCCTCAGCGAAGAGGCAGAATAATAGACGGGTGAAGAATACATTCAGACCGTGGCGCTGGGGTCCATCCTCTGTGATGATCGGGTTGGCTTCTAGCAGCTCGTCGAAGAGCTTCCCCATCTGTTCTGCAGCCTTAACGTCCGCATGTCTTTCGGCTACGTACTGGGCTTTCTCCATGCCTGCCCAAGGTAGGAAGAATGTGAAGTGCTGGGCGATCTCATGTAAGGGAAAAACGATGTTCTCACCTGTCTTGGTGTCCCACGAAATCAGCGTGGTGTAGTCGGTGACCATGATGAAGCGTGGGGTGTAACGAACAACGTGAGCGGCGGTGCGCAACTGCTCGCCGGCTTCCAAGAGGGATGTTTCCGTGGCCGTAGGCACTTCGCGGAAATAGACCACGTCTTTCTGGGCAACTTCACAGGTGGGGTCTGCCGCCACGTTCAAGGAGCCGTTGCGTAGGCGGGTGATGGAGCTCTTCGGTTTGCCGTAAGCGGCCAAAAGGTTGAAGAGGAACTTTCGGTCATAGGTCGCATGGTCTCCGAGGGGGGCGATGCGTGCTTCAATGTCCTTGAGTGTCAAGCGTGCCATCGAGTGTCCTCCTTGCTGCAAAGATATGTCTTATTTTACTTACGGAGTACCCTTATTCGCGCGCTGATATACAAGGGTGGTAGCTCATGGGGAACCTAGGCTGAAAAACTATACCCGGTCATTTGGGTCGTGGAACTGCTGAGGCTCCGTGCCTCCAATCCGTGTGGTGCCAGTACTTTGGTGTCCTCTTTGTTGAGATTGGTGGCTGGTCGTGTCATGCTCGAACGAATCTGCCCACGGGTACTCCAACTCATCGGTTGTTGGCTTCTGCACACAAGGTGGTGTTCGTCGGGGCGTCCGTGTCTTCGGAATCGCTGGGTTCGTTGAAACGGCCGACTCAACGGGGACCGGAAGGGGTGTTGGGCGTGGCAGTGCCTCGTGGACTCAACCAGTAGAAGAACTCGCGGAGTCCCCACGTGCACAAGGCAACGACGAAGTGGCAAAGCATCCATGCAGTTACGAGCTCCCAGTTGGAGTTGACGAAAAGACCAACACCCGCCCTCCCAGCCGCCACAGGACCGCCACATCGGAGAAGACGGTGCCCGCGATCACGACTGCCTTCCACGATCCGACCTTGTCGAGAAACTTCCGGGAGATGGTTCCCAACACCTGGACGAAGATGAAGAGCCCATGAAACCGAAGAAATAGATCAGAGCCAGGCCCATGGCATGGGAGACTGGGAACCCAACAAGGAAAACCACGTGGAGCACCAGGTACCAGACAAAGAAGGAACCAATCCTTCGTGGTTCTTGCATACGCGTCACATTCCCATCCTGACGGGGTCCTCAGACGCGGAGGTAAGTGCCTCGCAACACCGTATTTCGCTTGAGCAGCACCCGTGCCGTCCTCCCAGCTCTAGATCCGTCATGCTCCCGGCCCCGGCCTCGTGAAGGATGAGGTCGGGGCCGGTTTCGCGTTCCGCCTGGCAGCAGGGGAGTGGTTGCTCAGAGGGTGGAGACGAACTCCGCCAGGTGCTTCGCGTGCTCGCGCGAACGCTCGACCATATCGGCGCGTGCCGCCTCATCCGTGCGATTCGCGTAGGACACCCCGTACAGAGGTAGAACACCCGCATACTCCAGGCCAGTCAGGGCGCTCGTCGCCTTCACCGCGGCCAAGAAATACTCGATGCCGCCCGGCTGGGCGTCATAGTAAGATTCCGCCGCTCCGGTCGTCAGCGACACCACCAGCTTCTTGCCGCGCAGCGCCGTGCCCGTCGACCCGTGGCTGAAACCGCGCACAAACACGTCCTCCACCCACTTTTGCAGCAGCGACGGCCAGCCGTACCACCACAGCGGATACTGCAACACGATCACGTCCGCCGCGGCAAGCTTCGCCTGCTCCGCCTCAACGTCGAACGCGTAATCGGGATACAGCTCGTCGAGATGATCGATCATGGCCTCGGGGAGCAGCGACGCCAGCTCCTCCAGAATCGTCTTATTCGCCACCGAATCGTCACCGAGACGCGGGTGACCCGACACGATCAGAACCTTGGACATCTCTTTTCCTTTCGTTGATGCCAGAAGTCTACGCCCGCACAAAACGGCGCGAACAGGACGTGCACATGCGTTTCGCGCGGGGTGAAGCCCCGAAACAGAAGACGCGTTACCCAGGACTACAGTAGAGACATGGACCACACCTACTCCCAGACTCTCACCCTGTGCCGCATCCTTCTCGTCATTGCGACGGGCGTCGGCGCGGGATTTCTTTCCGGACTCTTCGGCGTCGGCGGCGGTCTCGTCATCGTCCCCGCGCTCATGGCCGTCCTGGGCATGGACCAGCGCCGTGCCTCGTCCACCTCCCTTGCCGCCATCATCGTCACCGCCGCCGTCGGCTCGGGCACTTACGCCCTACACGGCGAGGTCTCCTGGGCGGGTGGCACGCTCCTCGTCGTCGGCGCGCTCGCGGGTTCCCAAATCGGCGTATGGCTCCTGCGCTGCCTCCCTGCGCCCTCCCTGCCCTGGATCCTCATCGGCTTCACACTCTTCGTGATCGTCTCCCAATACCTGCAGGTCCCCACGCGTGAGGGTACCGTCTTGCTGACCCCGGCCTCGTGCGCTCTGCTGATCCTGGTCGGCGTGTGCGCCGGCATCCTGTCCGGCCTGGTCGGCGTGGGCGGCGGATCCGTCATCGTGCCCGGCATGGAGCTGGCCGTCGGTGCAGGAGACCTGATTGCGCGCGGCACGTCCCTCCTCGTCATGATCCCCACCGGCATCGCCGGAACCGTCACGAATCTGCGTCACCGCATGGTCGACCTGCGCGTCGGTCTCATCGTCGGAGCCTCCGCCGCGGCCACGGCCCCCGCCGGACGCCTTGTCGCCACGCTCGTGTCCCCGAGCGTCGGCGCGATCCTCTTCAACATCTTCCTGCTCTCCATCATCGCCTCGACGATCCTGAAGATGCGCCGGGCGCGCGCTCAGGGTTGAACGAACCGGCCCCGGCCTCATACGAGACTGGGGCCGAAGTATCAGTGCGACTTGCGGATCACTCGTCGGCGGCGCTGGGGTGCGTCATGTCGGCGGGAACGACCCACGCGTCGAACTCGTCGGCGGTCAGGAAGCCCAGCTCGAGGGCGGACTCGCGCAGCGACAGGCCCTTGTGATGCGCGTTCTTCGCGATCTTCGAGGCCTTGTCGTAGCCGATGTGGCGGTTCAGGGCCGTCACCTGCATGAGGTTGATGTCCCGGTTGTGCTTGATCTTCTCGTAGTTCGGCTCGATGCCGTACGCGCAGTGCGTGTCGAAGGACACGCAGGCGTCGCCGAGCAGGCGGATGGACTCCAGGACGTTCCACGCCATGACGGGCTTGAAGACGTTGAGCTGGAAGTTGCCCTGCGAGCCGGCGAAGCCGACCGTCGCGTCGTTGCCGAAGACCTGGGTGGCGACCATCGTCATGGCCTCGCACTGGGTCGGGTTGACCTTGCCCGGCATGATGGACGAACCAGGCTCGTTCTCGGGGATCAGCAGCTCGCCGATGCCGTTACGCGGGCCGGAGGCGTACCAGCGCACGTCGTTCGCGATCTTCATGAGGGCGTCGGCGAGGACGCGCAGTGCGCCCGAAACCAGCACCAGCGCGTCGTGCGCGCCCAGGGCGGCGAACAGGTTGTCGGCCTGCTTGAACTCGATGCCCGTCTCCTCGGAGATCTTCTTGGCGGTGAGTTCGCCGAACTTCGGGTGAGCGTTCAGGCCGGTGCCCACGGCGGTGCCACCGATGGCCAGCTCGCGCGCACGGGTGTCGGCGTACTCGATGCCGTCGAGGGCGAAGTCAATCTGAGCAACCCAGCCGGAGATGACCTGGCCCAGGCGGATCGGGGTGGCATCCTGCAGGTGGGTGCGGCCCACCATAATGACGTCGTCGAACTCCTTGGCCTTCTTGTCCAGCGTGTCGCGCAGCTGGCGCACGCGCGGGTACATGTCGTGCAGCTCGGAGACGACCGCGATGTGCATGGCGGTGGGGAAGGTGTCGTTCGAGGACTGGCCGCGGTTCACGTGGTCATTGGGGTGCACGGGGGACTTGGTGCCCATGGTGCCGCCCGCGAGCTCGATGGCGCGGTTGGAGATGACCTCGTTGGCGTTCATGTTCGACTGCGTGCCCGAGCCGGTCTGGAAGACGACCAGCGGGAAGTTGTCGTCGAGCTTGCCGGAGATGACCTCGTCGCCGGCCTGCGCGATGTAGTTCGCGATGTCGGCGGGCAGCTCGCCCAGCTCGGCGTTGGCCAGGGCCGCGGACTTCTTCAGGATGCCGAGGGCGCGCACCATCGGGCGGCCCCACACGAAGGTGTTGCGTCCAATGTCGAAGTTGTGCAGCGAACGCTCGGTCTGAGCGCCCCAGTAGCGGTTCGCGGGGACCTCAACGGCTCCCATCGAGTCGGTTTCGGTGCGGGTTTCTTGTGCCACAGGTGGCTCCTTCGCGTAGGGCTTACGTACCTCTCTAGGATAGCGCCGAGCGCGCTGTGAGGCGTGGGGCACTCGTCCTAGTCGCGTGCTCGGGACACAATGTCCAGCTTGTGCAGGAGCAACCACGCGCACGAACACGACAGTGCGACGAGAGACAGCGCGAGGAGGAAGGGTGACAGGGGCATCCAGCCGTACAGGGCGGTGGCGCTCACGGGGGCCACGATCCACGTGATCGCGCCGGTCGCGTTGATGACGCCGGCGATGCCGCCCTGCTCGCGCTCGGTGACAGCCAGGGACGCGCCGGCGGAGTAGCCGGGGGAGGCCATGCCCGAGGCGACGCCCATCGCGAAGGTCGATGCCGCGACTGCCCACAGCGTCGGCGCGAGGGTCAGACAGGTGAGAGCGATGAGTGCGAGCGTCATGCCCGCCCGCAGCAGCCTGCGAGGCCCCCATCCCAGGCGTGGCACGACGATCAGCTGCATGAGCATGGCTCCGGCGGCGTTGGCCAGCAGCATGAGGGCCGTGATTGACACGGCGGGCGCGGGCTCGAGTCCACCACGGTCCTGAACGAGAAAGCCTATCGTGATCTGAACGACGCCGTTGGCGAAGTAGATGCCGAAGATCGAGGCGATCCACGGGGCGATCCGCCGGTCGGTCCAGCTCACGCGCGGGGGCAGTTCGCCGTCTGTGGGTTCCGCGCTCGCGCTGTCCGTTGTCCCTTCAATCGACGAGGCCGGGGTCGCTTTCTCGGGTTCTGCGGCCTCATGGGACAGACGGGGCAGGTGCCTCCTTGGGTGGGTGGTGCCTCCGTCACGGGGTAGCCAGATCAGGGCGATGGCCAGCGCGATGAGAACGAAGACCGGCGTGGCGTGCACGGGTCCGAAGATCCACCACGCACCCAGTGCCGACGAGACGAGGGAACCTACCATGACGGACAGGTTGATCGCTCCCGAGAACGCGGATGTGCCGCGCACGCGCGACCCCTCGTCCGGGGTCACCTCGGCGACGAGGGCCTGGCCGGTCGGCGGGATCGCCGCGACGGCCGCGCCGAAGAAGGGGCCGCGCGCCGCCATGATGGCACCCGCCGCCAGGAAAGCGCCGATGGAGCCGGCCGCCCGCGCCCACACGGCCGCCGAAAAGAGCGTGCCCGCCGTCAGCGCCAGGATCAGCGCCAGCAGAATGACGCGCCTGCGTCCCCAGGCGATCGAGCGACTCCCCCAGAACTGGCTGAGCGCCGTCACCGCGGCAGCCGCCAGGGACACCGCCGCACCCACGATCCACTCGGGCAGGTCCAGGGCGCGCGAGAGGGGAGCGATCGACACGTTGAGCATGTTCTGCGCCGTGTAGGTAAACAGGGCGATCGCCACGAGCGCGCGCAGCGTCGGATTCGTTAACAAGGGAGAAGAAGGCACAGTGCATCCTACGACGGAGGCCCCGCGCATTGCGCGGGGCCTCCCCAGACAGTTGTTGAATAACACAGAGGTGCGGTAAGAGTTAACGCTGCACCCAGGTGCTCACCTTCCAGCGCGCGTCCCCCGAGCGCTCACGCCACTCGGCATCACTGTGGTTCTCATCCCTGCGCCACAGAGACGGATCCAGCGGCGGCGCGTACACGAAGGTCGAATCCTCGGGTGCACCCGAGGCCACATCCAACTCCAGGTCGGTCACCACGGCCTCGTCGAGGAAGGGCAGTGTCTGCGCATAGAGCTGTGCCCCGCCCGTGATCCAGATGTAGGGGGCCTCCGTGCGCGCCGTCTCCTCGCGTGCGATCTGAAGCGCCTCATCGACGGAGGAGACAACGAGAGCGCCCTCGGCCTCGTACCCGGGGGTACGGGTGATGACGATGTTCGTGCGGCCCGGGAGGACGCGCCCGAGAGCCTCCCACGAGCGGCGGCCCATGATGATCGGGCAGCCCATCGTGGACTCCTTGAAGTGCCGGAAATCGGCGGGAACATGCCAGGACATGGCCGTGCCAGTCCCGATGATCCCGTTGCAATCCTGCGCCCAAATCGCTCCCAGTTTCGTCATACCGCGACCGGAGCCTTGATCGTGGGGTGATGCTGGTAGTCTGTCACCGAAATATCATCGAAGGAGTACTCGAACATCGAGGGAGCGTGTCCGAGCTCCAGGCGCGGGAACGGGTACGGCTCGCGGCTCAGCTGCTCGGTCACCTGCTCCGTGTGGTTGGAGTAGATGTGGCAGTCCCCGCCCGTCCAAATGAAGTCGCCGACTTCCAGGCCCGCCTGCTGGGCGAACATGTGGGTGAGCAGCGAGTAGGACGCGATGTTGAAGGGCACGCCCAGGAACATGTCCGCGCTGCGCTGGTAGAGCTGCAGCGACAGGCGGCCGTCAGCCACGTACAGCTGGAAGAACGCGTGGCAGGGCTCGAGCGCCATCTGCGGCAGGTCTCCAACGTTCCACGCGGAGACCACCATGCGGCGCGAATCCGGGTTCGTCTTCACCGTCTCGAGGACCTGGGAGATCTGGTCGATGTGGCGGCCGTCCCCGGCGTTCCACGAACGCCACTGGACGCCGTACACCGGGCCCAGCTCACCGTCCTCGTCCGCCCACTCGTTCCAGATGCGGATCCCGTTGTCCTGGAGCCAGGACACGTTTGACGAACCCGACAGGAACCACAGGAGTTCGCCGACCACCGACTTGAGGTGCACGCGCTTCGTCGTGATCAGCGGGAAGCCCTTGGACAGGTCGTAGCGCAGCTGCGCCCCAAACAGGGAACGCGTGCCTGTGCCGGTGCGGTCACCTTTGGGGGTGCCCTCACGCATAATGCGCGCCAGCAGGTCCTCGTACTGGCGGTCGACGGCGCTCACGTCAGTTGATCCGCTCGTTCGTCCATGTGTGCGAGGCCGGCAGAGCCTGGTCGACGACCGAGTGCTCGATCGTGCAATTGCGCTTGATTGCGGCATCGGCGCGACGCTTGAGATCCTCGATCTCCTCGTCGGACAGGGCAGACATGTCCTGGACCAGCTCGACGTCCACGCGCGTGAAACGATCATTCTGCTGGTCGTAGTCAGCGGACACGCCGACGAACTGCTCGAAATCGTCGCCCAGGCGAGCCGCCATGCGGGCATCCGAGCTCATCGCGTTGCAGCCCGCGATCGCGAGCTTGAGCAGATCGCCGGGGGAGAAGAGGCCGGGGCCATGACCGATGCGGATCTCGGCGCCGTCCTGGTTGCGGGCGACGTACTGACGCACGCCCGTACGCTGCATGTACAGAGACTCTGGGGTATCACTCATAGGACCATTGTCGCGTAAAAAGGTGCCGTTCGCCCAGACATCAGCGCCGGGCGGGCGGTGTTTTTCCTACAGCGAAGCGCAGTCCTCAGCGATGCTCCTCCAGCCATGAGGCGGCCAGCTCGCGCTCGTGCTCGATAACCGTTCCCGCGTGGGTCACCGCCTCCCTCTCAATGCGCCCACCAAACAGCGGAATCCGCACCGACACGTTCCCCTTCACGGCGCGCGTACAGCCATCATCCGCGGGAGAGAGGACGGAGGCCGCGTCGAAGGAGACGGGCGCACCCTCCACGGTCAGCGTCGAACGCGAACGAGCCACGGCCTCGTCCCTCTTCCACTCCTCCACGAATGTTGCGCGCAGACTGCCCTTGACAAAACGGGAGGCGGCCGCCGGGATCAGTTCCGGGCGCACGTCACCTGAGAACGTGATGCGGCCACCCTCCACGCTCGCCGTCGTGCTGCCCGGCACCAGGAAAGAGCCGAAACGTCGCTCCTGGTAGCCCGGGCTGAGGAACATGGCGACGACTTCGTCAACAGTGCCCGGATAGGTAACAGACTGGGTGAACTCCATGATTCTCCTTCTCTCTGAGGTCACCGCCGAATCGTGGCCCGGCGCTCATTTACAACTAAGGACCGCCTTTGTGGCCCCGCTCCCACTAGAGTAGAGCCATGCGTAGCCTCATGCAGTTAGCTGAAGAAGCCTCTTCGACACCGCTGTCGGAGCAGGACATTGATTGGCTGCACCTGCTGTTTGCGGACTGGCAGGTGCTCGCTGACCTGGCAGCCGCCGACCTCGTTCTGTGGCTGCCCGCCGACGACGGCAGATTCATCGCCGCCAACCACTGCCGCCCCGCGACCTCGACGACCGTTCACGTCGACGACATCATCGGGTTGCACCTGCCCGCCGCCCGCGAGGTCGACCTGCATCGCGCCATCCAGACCGGCCAGGTTGTGCGCTCGCCCGCTGCACGCTGGGCGGGCACCTACTCGATGCAGGAAACGTGTGTTCCCGTGTGCCACGACGGGCGCATTATCGCGGTCATCACCCGTGAAACGAACCTGTCCAGCCCCCGCCTGTCGATGGGTTTTGAGGGGTGGACCATCGCCGCGGCCGACACACTTTGCCAGATGATCGCGCGCGGTGAGTACCCCTACGACTCCACCCCGCAGGTCACCTCCCACGGCGTTCCGCCCGTCCTTGATGGTGCGCTCCTGCTCGATGCGGAGGGGCGCGTCCTGCAGGCTAACCCCAACGCCATGTCGTGCCTGGCGCGCCTGGGGATTCGCCACGACGTGAAGGGCAAGGTCCTGGCCCAGGAGATCACCGACGTGATCGGCGAAGGCACCTTCATCGAGGAATCGATGGCCGTCGTCGTCATGGGTCGGGCCTCCTGGCGTGTCGAGATCGCGGCGAGCGCCTCCACCATTTCCATGCGTGCCCTGCCCCTGCAAAACGGGCGCAAGCGCCTGGGAGCTGTCATCCTCCTGCGCGACGTGTCCGAGGTACGCCGCCACGAGCAGGAACTCATGACGAAGGACGCGACGATCCGCGAGATCCACCACCGCGTCAAAAACAACCTGCAGACCGTGTCCGCGCTGCTGCGCCTGCAGTCGCGTCGCTCCAGTGAGGACGCCGTCAAGGTGGCACTCGCGGAGGCCGAGCGCCGCGTCCAGGCCATCGCGACCGTGCACGCTGCGCTGTCCCAGAACGTCGACGAGTCCGTCGACTTCGACGAGGTCGCCCGCACGATCGTGCGCATGGCTGGCGCGATAGCGTCCACGGATCATGGCGTCGAGGTCATTACGACCGGCAACTTTGGGACGATTTCCGCCGATCAGGCCCAGGCGCTGGCAACCGTTCTCAACGAGCTGGTCGCCAACTCGGTCGAGCATGGCCTGGCCGACCGTGACGGTCGTATCGAGGTGTGCGCCCAGCGTGAGGGCCTGTCCATGAAGGTCACTGTTGCAGATGACGGTGTCGGCTTCGTGCCGGGAACGCCCATGAGTGGCCTGGGCACGCAGATCGTTCACCATATGGTGCGCGGCGAGGTGCGTGGCTCTATCGAGTGGGCACCCCGCGAGGGTGGCGGCACGCTCGTGACGCTGTGGGTTAACCTCGATCCCGCCTGACGCGGGGGCGCGGGAACGAACGAGGCCGGGGATCCGTCGTGGATTCCCGGCCTTCGTGCGGTGTATGGTCGCGGTGTTTTCAGCAGCCTGCGCGTCGTGCACGCGCGGCGCGGCGTTTGAGCGAGCGGCGTTCTTCTTCGCTCATGCCGCCCCAGACGCCCGAGTCCTGGTTATTGTCGATTGCCCACTGCAGACAGATGCCCTTGACGTCGCATTCGCGGCACACGGCTTTCGCTTCGGCCACCTGGCTGATGGCGGGCCCCGTGTTCCCGATGGGGAAGAAGAGTTCGGGGTCGACTGTCAGGCAAGCCGCCTTGCTGCGCCAATCCATGTGTGTTCTCCTTGCGTTACCGTGTGCTGTAGGGACTTCGTGTAGTCGTCTGTCAGTGTCCGCCAGTCGTGGTAGATGCGCAAGATGTCTGAACAATTCGTGTGGAGAGGTCACTATGCGTCTAGTCACGCTCGGCGAAAAAGCTGGGACTTAGGTGTTAACTGACCCTACGGTCAGTTGGATCGTTGTCAGGGTATCATCCTCCCAGATGAGCCCGCAGGTGGGATTCCATGGGTGTGCTGCAATCGATAGCGGGTACCTGCGGCTCGTGCGCATGAGTCCTCGCATGACGTTGTCCGAGGGGTTGAGTGCGAGCATGCGGTGAGCGTCGCGGCGCACAATTCTGGTCCATGCGTTCTCTGGAATAATCTCGGCAATTGTGGGGGTGGGCCAGCCGTGCGCGGCATGGAGGGCCTCGACGACGCGCACGTTGGAGGGTTCTCCGATAATCACCCAGGGTTTGTCTGTTGCCCACCGGATGGGTTCATACTCGGGGCCGATGAGGGCCGGGGCGGAGGTATTACTGACCAACGCTGCAGCCTCCTGAGGGGAGGGAATCCGCCACGCATGACAGGCGCTATCGGTGTCTTGGGAAACTCCTGTGGGCGGAGGATCGATGGGGACGCATGCGAGGGCCGTCTCCTCGCCTGGGCGGGCCAACAGCGCATGGGCTTCCCCGAGGGAACGCAGGCTACTCGGCTGGATCCCGGCGTGCAGGGCCTCGTCGGCGTCCCTGGCGCGCACGAGCCGCATTGAGAAAGCCCCCATGGCAGCCGACGAGGACGTGAAACGTCCGGAGAACGCCGCAACGAGGATGATGCCGGACCGAGCGGCGCCCGTCAGCAGCGATGACCAGAGTTCCTCAGCCTGGGGGAGTGACAGTGCCTGCGCCAGGGACGAGCGCAGAGCAGTCACATCCGAAATCGCTAGCACCGCGGGGCCGTGCGCACGGATCCCCTCGACGAGGTCGATGGCACCCAGGTCACGCGGGGAAAGCCGCGAGGAAGCGCCAGGGACTGCCTCGTCCCCGATGACGTGCAGAGGCAGCCGACTTGCCCCTGCGATCCTCGCAGCAATCGAGCGCGCCCATTGAGATGCCATCGCCGCCTCGTTGGCGCTCGTCTGGATCTGGACAGAGCCACCCTCCCACACCAGCGGCGAATGAGACTCGATGCCCTCAACCAGTCCAAGAACGACGGACACCGGCGCAGCGCCGCCGTTTCCGCCCTGCTCCGCCCAGGCCTCGTCGATCTGAGTCCACGTGAGAGAACCCGGGAGCGCAGGCGCCCACAGTGGGGCGGCGCTCGCGGCGGGCCAGCGCGCCGCGCACTCGGACACAACCGCGGCGACGTCGGCCATGTAAGACAGCTGGAGCGTGCCCACTCCCGCGAGTACTGCGCGCCCGGGGACACGGGGCAGGGACGAGGCCCGGGCATCGCCCAGGATATCCGTGGAGTCGGGCGCACTCACGCATCGCAGCGCCAAACGAATGTCCATGTTGGCGCGCATCGAGGCGTTGATCGCCCCCGACGGGCGCTGCGTCGCGGCGATCAGGTGCAGGCCGAGGCTGCGGCCCTGAGCGGCCAGACGCAGCAGGACGTCCATCGAGGACGGGTGGGTGTCGGCCAGGACACGGAACTCGTCGATGGCGATGACGAGGCGCGGGGGAGGTTGTGGAGTGCGGGCGGGATCCTCCTCGTATGTGCGCTCCCAGGCCGTCAGATCCGGCACGCCCAGATCGCTCAGCGCCGCTTCACGCCGTGCCAGGACCGAGGCAATTCCGTCCAGGGCACGCGACGTGGCCCCCGCGTCCAGGTCGGTGAGCAGTGCCTGCGTGTGGGGGAGGTCCGCCAGGCGCGCGAAGGTGGAGCCGCCCTTGTAATCGATGAGGATGAAACGCACGCATGCGGGCGAATAGCAGTGCGCGATGGAGGCGAGCCAGCCGAGCAACGCCTCCGACTTGCCTGAGCCCGTGCAACCGGCGATGAGGGCGTGGGGGCCGTCCGTGACGAGGTCTAATTCGACGGGTCCCGCCTCGGAGCGGCCGATGACGACGCTGAGCGTGCCCGAGTGTCCGCGGGCAGCATCCGGGTCCCAGTCGACGCGCTCGGGCAGCGTGTCCTCATTGGTCGTTCGTGTCACAGTCCACCACCAGCGCGTGGAGACTGGCCGCTCATCGGTGACGCACACGCGGGCGCACCACGAGGGCAGCTCGGCAACGTGCACCGCGTAGCCGATGTGTAGGGCGGAGGCCGCCTTGTCGTTCACCCTGCCGCGGGCGCAGTACGGGCATTCATCCTCCCCGGTCACGTGGATGTCGAGCGCCGGGTATCCCAGCAGTACGGGGGAGTGGGAGCGCCACCAGACGCGCGCCCCGCCAAGCTGCGCGGCCACCTGCCCCGCGCACCACAGCGCGCACTCGGCACCGTACTCTCCCACGATGCCCAGCGACGCGGCGTCACCCGGCTGGGAGGATGACGACGTGGCAGCCAGGATCACGCGACGCCCGAGCCGCGTCGCTCGCCCCGGCCAGACGGCGGCCCTCGGGATGCGCGTAGGCTCACCCGTGGCAGGCAGCGAGGCAAGGAGGAGGGCGAGCGCGGCCCCGTCCCATCCTCGCCGACGCCTGCGTGCACGCAGGACCATTACGACCACCACGATGCAGGCGATGGCCGCGGCGACCCCAGCAAGCGTCCAGAGCACTCGCGGGGACGCGGACAAGGTGTGCAGGCGCCAGGCCATGAGGCCGCCCATGACGACGAGGGAGACGAGGGGTGCCCCGCGCAGGAGAGAGGATCCTGAGAAGACACCACGGCCTCGTCGATCAATGCCCGGCCACGTGAGTGCCCGGGGGCGGCCTCGCACCTCGAGAGTGTCTCCTCCCAGGCGGACGCGCCTGCCCGGGGCGAGCCGTTTGCGTCCGCGAAGTCGGTGCCATCCGCGCATTCGTGTGCGCACCCGGATGGGCGACGTGTCAGGAGACGCGTGCAGGCAGGCGCGCCCACCTCGCGTGGAAAACTCGGCGTGCTCGCGGGCGATGCTCGCGCAGGACAGGGGGACGTCTCCGGCTCTGCCCAGGGTGCCCGGCGCGAGAACGAGGCCGACGTCGGGTCCGTCGACGCACGCCAGGTGCAGGTCGGTGCGCAGGGCCGCGCGTGCCAGGCATTTGCTGTCGCTCATACCTCCACGATCCCGCCGCGCCCGCGCATCTTCAAGCGGCGGCGCGACCCCTGTGGATAGCGGCGCGACACGCGAGGCCCCTGTGGATAAGTGCTCCAGGCGCGCGAGGGTGTGGATAACGCCACCGGCGACGCTCGTGAGCGTTCCGAACACCGACCGAGACAGCTGCGAAATGCAAGAATGGACCCCATGCATGACGACACGTTCGAGACGACTCGCGACCGCTACAACGACCTGGTGACGCGCATCGAGGAGGCGCGTGCCGCCTACTACGACCGCGATTCGCCGACCCTCGCGGACGCGGACTACGACCGCATGTATCGCGAGGTCGAAGAGATCGAGGAACGCTATCCGCAGCTACGCGGTGCCGACTCGCCCACGATGAGCGTGGGCGGCAGCGTCGACTCCGGCTTCTCCGAGGTGCGCCACCTCGCCCAGATGATGTCCCTCGACGACGTGTTCTCCCTCGAGGAGCTCGCCGGCTGGGAGACCCGCATGGCCGAGGCCACCGGCATCGCCGACCTCGAGATGACGACCGAGGTGAAGGTTGACGGCCTGTCCATCAACCTCCTGTACGAGAACGGCCGCCTCGTGCGCGCCGCGACCCGAGGCGACGGCTACGTCGGCGAAGACGTCACCGCCAACGCGCGGACCATCGCCTCGATCCCGCAGACCCTCACCGGTACCGCCCCCGCCCGCATCGAGGTGCGCGGCGAAGTCTACTTCCCGGTCGCCGACTTCGCAGCCTTCAACGAGGCCCGCGTCGAGGCCGGGGAAAAGACCTTCGTCAACGCGCGCAACGCCGCCGCCGGCTCCCTGCGCCAAAAAGACCCCGCTGAGACCGCCAAACGCCCCCTCGCGATGGTCGCCCACGGCATCGGCTTCGTCGAGGCCGGGGATGAGTTCACCGAGCCGACCACCCAAATGGGCTGGTACGAGCAACTGCGCGAGTGGGGCCTGCCCGTCTCGCCCTACACTCGCCTGCTGACGGGCCGAAAGGCCATCGAGGAGCGCATCGCCGAGATCGGCGCGGACCGCCACGGCCTCGTCCACGAGATCGACGGCGTCGTCGTCAAGATCAACGACCTGTCCCTCCAACGCTCTCTCGGCTCCACCTCGCGCACGCCACGCTGGGCCGCCGCCTACAAGTTTCCGCCCGAGGAAGTACACACGCGTCTGCTCGACATCCGCGTGCAAGTGGGCCGCACGGGCCGCGTGACCCCCTACGGCGTCATGGAATCCGTGCTGGTCGCAGGCTCGAATGTCGCGCGCGCGACCCTGCACAACGCCCAGGAAGTCGCCCGCAAGGGCGTGCTCATCGGCGACCTCGTCGTCCTGCGTAAGGCCGGCGACGTCATCCCCGAGATCGTCGCCCCCGTCGAGGACGCGCGCAACGGCTCCGAACGCCCCTTCGTCATGCCCACGCAGTGCCCCTCCTGCGGGACCCCCCTCGTGCAGGAGAAGGAAGGCGACGTCGACCTGCGCTGCCCCAACAAGGGTGCCTGCCCCGCACAGATCACCGAGCGCCTCGCTCACGTCGGCGCGCGCAGCGCCCTGGACGTCGAGGGCCTCGGCGACGAGTCCGCCCTGGCGATGACACAGCCCGACAATGACCGCGACGAGGTGGCCGCCGCCCTGGTTGCCGGCCACAGTGTCACGCTGGAGGACGGCACCGTCCTCGCTCTCGAGGGCGCTCGCGAGCTGCCCCACGGCGAGCAGATCACCCGCGCCGAAGAACTCCTGCCCGCCCCGCAGGCCCCCGTCCTGCGCACCGAGGCCGCGCTCTTCGACCTGCGCGCCGAGGACCTGCGCGACGTCATGGTGTGGAAGCCCGTGAAAAAGAAGGGCGAGGAAACCGGAGACTGGAAGCAAGTCCGCTACTTCTGGACCAAGGCCTACAAGCCCCGCAAGCTACGCGGCCAGACCGTCTTCGAGCCCATTGAGCCTACCGCCTCCAAGGGCACCGAGAAAATGCTCGCCGAGCTGGACAAGGCCAAGAGCCAGCCCCTCGCGCGCGTCCTCGTCGCCCTGTCCATCCGCCACGTCGGCCCCACGGCGGCCCGCGCGCTCGCGGATACCTTCCGCTCGATGGACGCCCTGCGCGCCGCCTCGGTCGAGGAGCTGTCCGCCGTCGAGGGCGTGGGCGAGGAAATCGGACGCTCCCTGCGCGACTGGTTCACGGTCGACTGGCACCTGGAGGTGCTCGAGGCGTGGGCGCGCGCCGGCGTGCGCATGGCCGATGAAGCGCCCGAACCGGCCTCGGAAGTGCTCGCGGGCCTCACCATCGTCGTCTCGGGCGCGATGCCCGGCTACGACCGCGAGGGTACCAAGGAGGCGATTACGTCGCGCGGAGGCAAGGCCGCGGGTTCCGTCTCGAAGAAGACTTCGCTCGTCGTCGCAGGTCCCGGTGCGGGGTCGAAGGCCGCGAAGGCCGAGGCCCTGGGCGTCCCCGTCATCACCGAGCAGCAGTTTGCGGACCTCCTCGAGGGAGGCCTGGCGGCCGTCGGCCTGTAACGAGGCCGGGGCGAGAACCCGGGTGTGACTCCACAACTGCAACGGTTGATTCCTCTGCTCTCATCCGATTAGACATCAGATGACGGTGGGGCAGTGTACCGTGCCTTCATGGGAACAAATCCGTTGCTGGCTAACGCGCTCGATTTGGATAGATGGGCAGACACCCTCGAGTCTCGAGGGACCTTTCCTGAACTCATGCGGAGGCTGCTCGCGCAGACGCCGGGCATTACCAACATCGACATTCGTGCTCATGAAGGAACCGCAGCCCCAGGGTGGGATGGAACGGCAACGTCAGACGGTTCATCATTCTTGCCCAAGGGCAAGCTTAGCTTTGAATTCGGTACGAACAAGCAACCGAAAACCAAGGCCGACGAAGATTACAACAAGCGAGCCGCACAAAACGTCGAAAAATCTGACGAAATCTTTGTCTTTGCTACGCCCCGAAACTGGGCCGGAGCTACTGAGTGGGCAAAGCGACGAAGCAGCGAAAACAAATTTGCATCGGTAGAAGCCTTCGATGCGCATCGGCTAGAAGGTTGGCTTCAATCAACACCGGCTGTCCATTACTGGCTTAGTGAGAAACTTGGAAAACCAGTTTCAGGTGCACAAACGCTCACGTCGTGGTGGGAGGGAATCCGCGGGAATTGTAGTATCAAAGTGCCTCCAGCGTTCCATGTAGTGGGACGGGAAAGCGAATTGAAACAGCTTATGACGCTCTTGAGTGACGAGCAAATTGTTCCTGCTGTTCAGGCCACATGGCGTAATGATGCGCTCGCATTTTGCTTTGCAGCTCTTATTGAAACAGACTCTGCTGCTCTTGAAAGAACCCTCGTCGTATCTAACAAGGAAGCTTGGTATCATCTCGCGACTCAAACCGAATCTCTCATCATGATCCCAATGTTTGAAGGCCCGGATATTGGTATAGGAAAGAAGAATCGTCATCGGATAATTCGTGTACTGAATGAAGGTGAAAGTGTTCGAAGTGGTAGCGTGACGATTATTCTTCCTAAGATAGACCGTATAGCATCAGCTAAACTACTCACTTTGGCTGAAGTGGACTATCTTGAGGCAGATAGGCTAAGTGCTTTGGCGCGTCGTGGTATGGGAGCATTTTATAGAAAAATATCGTTGGATCCAGCAAGGCGAAGACCTGGATGGGTGAAGGATGAATCTGTTGCAAAGTATCTTGCGGCGCTCGTTTTAGTGGGAGGCTGGGAAGAGCAGAACACAAAAGATCGTGAAGTAATATCTGCATTTCTAAAATTGAGCTATGGTGAAATTACTCGTCTGCTGCAGCAAGTGCAGGAGGAGTATCCAGACGATCATCCATTTATCCAATCCGGTAGTCGTTGGTGTCTGGTTGATCCGATTGATGCGGCTGCTCAACTCTTGCGCAGGTTGTCTCCAGAACATTTAGACCGCTGGGACAAACTGCTAATAAAGTCTCTCTTAATTAAACATGGGATGTTCGCATGCGATAGTCCTGTGCAAGTCGGGCAGGAAAGGGATAAGCAAGCGAGCTCCTGGACGCTAATGACGTGTGTGGCAAAGTCTCTTGCTCTCATAGCGCAGGTCACTAATAGTGAGGGATTGGAACTGATGCAAGTTCGAACTCATCTGCAACATGTTGTTGAAATGCTTCTGACTAGAGCTTTCAATGAAAAAAGTGGCGCTGATTTGTCGCGGCTAAATTATGTATTGCCGTACATTGCGGAAGCGCAACCTTCACTATTCTTGACAGTCTTGGAAAAAGACTTGCGTCTCTCGAAGCCTTTGGTGGAGAAACTTATATGTTGTTCGTCAGTAGTGGGCTGGAGTTCGCCCAATCGACTAGAGCGTGTAGTTGCAGCGCTGCAGTGTTTATGCTGGTCGAATGAGTATGCTGCTAGAGCGGCGCTGTTGATAGCGGAGCTCAGTCAGTTCGATTGTTCAAGGGAGGAACTTGAACACATAGCTGATCAGTTTGCGTTAGCTCTAGTAGGTCATGATCGCATTTCTATAATTGGTGAGGGCGATGCTCAATATATTATGGAGCGTGTGTTCGAAAGCTGTTCAAAGTTATTTGACCTTCTTGTTGGTCGAGTATTGTTTCGGGACTTTTGGTCGGCGCATCCGTTTGAACCAATCTATCGTGAATGGGTAACTCTTCAAAATGGCTCCGACGATGCGGAATTTGCTGTTCGGCAGAAAGGGCTGCTTATGGTCATTGTCAATTATCTCCGTAAGCATGCGCACTGTTGGCTGTCTCTGCTTCATCTCTTGGAAAGACTTGAACCTTGTGACCGAAAGTTTGTATTGGATGAATTTAAGGCGTGTTTTCTTTCTGGTCGATTTGATGCTGATCAGCAGTTTGAGTGTTGGTCGTACCTTCACGCTCTAATGTTAGATCGTCATGTTCGTCAGTGTAGGGATCGGTTGTTGAGTTGGGGAGGTTTTAAAACCCTCTCTGAAGTTGTCGAATTTCTTGAGCCCCAGGCTGATCCGCGAAGGTATGCCTGGTTGTTTGGCCGACCGGAACGCTTGTGCGTTCGAGGACTGTTTTATAAGGATGAGGGCTTTCAGGAGACCTTGTGGGTCGAACGTGAAGCCGCGTTAAGTGTGACTATGCGTGAAGGTGGAGAAAGTCTGCGTGTTCTCGTGGATGCTACGAATAATGCTGCGTGTATTGGCGAATGTCTCGCTGGGCTGAATTCGTGCCCTGAGGCGCTAATTTTGTCGTGGTTCGGAGAGAGCTCGTTGAATTTACGTTCAGCAGCTTCCTCGTATGTGCTTCATAAAGCCAGGAGAGATGGTGCCCCTTGGGTGATTGGCTTCCTTGAAGGCAACTCTCTCAGTCCGGAAAGTAAGTGCGTATTTGTCGCATCATTGCCTTGTGATGAAAAGATGCTTGAGCTTGTGTCAGGGTTAGAATTCGAGTTACGTGTCGCGTTTTTGAAGCACGTAAACTTGTTTGAAATTGATGAGCAACAGAGAGCTTGTGTGCTAGATGAGCTTTTAGAATTTGGCTGTGTTGCTCAGGTAGTCGAGCTTCTTTCGCTCATGCTTAGTGTGGGAGAAGGTCCTGATGCTGCAAATATTTTTCGAGCACTTTCTATGCTGCTAGTCACAGTTGAGCGCGATAGGTGTATTTTATTTCATGACGTAGTCGTTGAGCTGTTTTCTTTCTTAGAGTCCATGGTTCCTGATCATTCGGACTTGCCCAGACTCGAATTGCTATTTTCGTGTCGCGGCTACGGTCTTGAATCATTGCGTGCTTTGTATCGTTATTTCGGGTATGAGCCGGATTATTTTGCTGAATGCATCATCGCTATGGTAGATGCAGTATGTGAAGAAAGGGAAGACTTCGAAGTGCAGTTGCACTTTAATGAGATTATCTGTTGGTGGCAAATTATTCCTGGACTCCAAGAAGATGGAACTGTCGATTCATCTTTCCTTATGGGATGGGTTGAGGCTGTACAGAAGAAGCTCGTTGGGTATGTCTCTGCAGAGAAGTCGGAACTTTATTTGGGTTACGTGCTCGCGAGCAGTCCTGATGGTGCAGATGGTATGTGGCCAGCTGAAGCAGTGCGTTCTGTTATCGAGCACATGAAGAGTTCGGTTCTTGAACGTGGAATTTCCACCCGGTGCTATAATCGCGATAGCAGAGGTACTCGCCGGGACTACATTGGTGGTGTTCCGGAGTGGTGCCTGGTGAATAAGTACCGTGAGTTTTCTCGGTGTATGACTTTGCGGTGGCCGCGTACGGCTGCCCTCCTTTCTAGGCTTGCCGAGGACTATGAGATCGAGGCTCGGCAGGAGGACACGAAGGCCGAGGAAAAAGCCGATGAAGGCTAGCTGCTCGTGTTGAGTTGGGCGTTGATTAGGTGGCGGCTAAACGCTAGGTGCTCAGACCAGGGGTTCGAAGGGACCCAGGAGCACCTCGCCGACGCGGGTGAGCCACGAGCGCTTCTCCCACTCGTCAATCGTCAAGCGGCGGGCCGTCGTCAGGTCGTTCGCGAAAATCTCCTCAATGCGCGCGGCCAGCTCACGTGAATAGAACTGCAGGCAGACCTCGTAATTGCCACGCATCGACAGGCGATCAATGTTCGCCGTGCCAATCGTCGACCAACGTCCATCCACCGTCATCGTCTTCGAGTGCACCATCGCGTGTTGGTAGAGCCAGATCTCTACGCCCTCGCGCAACAGCTCTCCGTAGTAGGGGCGCGCCACCCAGTCCGCCATGATGTGATTCGAAAACTCTGGGATCAAAACCTGGACGCGAACGCCCCGGCGCGCGGCGGCAATCAGGGACACCAAAACCTCGTGATCCGGAATGAAATATGCCGTCGTAATCAGCACGCGATCCGTCGCTCGCTCAATCGCGTCAATATACATGCCCCGAATCGGATAGAGCAGCGAATGCGGCAGGTTGAACTGCGCGGTCACGTCCGCGCTCCACGCGCGCGCACCCTGATCGGGCAAAAACGGAGAAGCAACGGGCCGGAAATGGTTCCAGAAATCAACGAAACCGTTCTCCAGCTCCCACACGGCTTCGCCTGTAATACGCACGTGCGTGTCACGCCACTCGTTCGCGAAGGGATCGCCGATGTTGTAGCCACCTACGAAGCCGACGTTGCCGTCGACTACCAGGATCTTGCGGTGATCCTGGCCCGTGCGGCGAATATTGAGCGTAAAGAAACCCGACCGCAGGGTCGGGAACTTACGCACGTGCAGGTTCGGCATGTCAGGGAACTGGTAAAAACGCGGATCCTGGTTCAGGACGCCGAAACCGTCCCACACGCAAAACACCTCGACACCGCGCTCCGCGGCCGCTAGCAGCGCATTCTTGAACCGCTTCCCCCAGTAGTCAGAGCGCCAAATGAAAGTCTCGAAATAAATGTGATGCGTCGCCCCTTCAATAGCCTCCAGCATGTCCGCGTACAGGGAGGTTCCCTCCGTGTACGTGCGTGCCACGGTGTTGCCGATTGGTGTGTCGGCGGGATGTAGCGTCGGGAAACCGTGCACGCCGCCGGGAATACGGGCGGTGCGCATGCGGTCAATCGCATGAACGGTCACGATAGCCGCCGCCTGGGCGGCAGCCACCGCAAGACCTACTTTTTTGACCACAGACCACGTCTGTCTGGTGAGTTGGCGTCGCTGTGAAAAGGTCATACGGGTAGGATGCCACACATGTCACGCATTAGTACTGACGAGGTCGCCCGCGTCGCGGGTCTGGCCCATATCGCATTGACCGACGAGGAAATCACGCGTTTCGCGGGTGAACTTGACGCAATCGCGGACGCTGTCTCGAAGGTGTCGGAGGTTGCCACACCTGAGGTTCCCGCCACGTCCCACCCGATTCCGCTGACCAACGTGTGGCGCGAGGACGAGGTCGGGCAGACCGTGGACCGCGACGAGGTACTCGCTCAGGCACCCGCCGCGCAGGACGGTATGTTCCTGGTTCCGCAGATTCTGGGGGAAGACTGATGAACGAGCTGCTGAAGAAGAGCGCCCTCGAGCTGGCGGACATGCTGGCCGCCGGCCAGATCACCTC
>ERZ1699236.113-NODE-113-length-27661-cov-3.864931_pt1 | contig 27661 bp, 27 predicted proteins | sample MGYA00581538_ERZ1699236 | MGnify/ENA primary metagenome ERZ1699236 (study PRJEB42319, sample SAMD00040336) | human oral metagenome | material: saliva | host: Homo sapiens | study: EMG produced TPA metagenomics assembly of PRJDB4115 data set (Metgenomic analysis of... | reverse complement strand
ATTCAAAAAGAAATTGATCGTCAAAATGCCATGGAAGGCCCTGTTGTGCCTGAATATGATAACAGTTTCTATGAAGCACAAGCAGCGTCTTATGATGGCCCTATTTATGGAGAAGACTTGGATTATGGTCTTCCTGATGAAGCGTCCTTCTTTATGCCAGCGTCACTTGAAGAGATGATGCCTCCTGAAGAACCTAGTTTTGATCCAAGCCAGTTTGACATGGATGAACAAGCTAAAGGTTTGCAACGTTAAAAAAGCTTCCCTTTTGGGGGCTTTTTTTGTTATAATGAAACTAAGAAAAGATTTAGAAAGTGAGTAGTTATTTTTTATGAAACAAACTGATAAAAAAGCCTTGGGCCAAGCCAAAGGACTTTTAACCGCCTTGCAAAAGAAAGAATATGTGGAAGACTTTTTTGGCATGTCTTTAACAGGATCATTAGCTGATGACGGCTATCAATTCAAGGCTCGTCTCTTTGGGGATGATTATTTGCAGTATCGCGCCTTTTTAGAATTGTTTTTACAATCGCCAAAAACCGCACGTCTTTTGACTTTGGCGTTGTTACGTTATGAACAATTGAGTGACGATTTTTCGTTTGAAGACATGAATACTTATGCCGATACGGTAACGTATTTGACTAATTTAGGCGATGAGATTGAAAGCTTGTCAGATGAGATTGATTCTTATAAAGATGCGGTTGGTTTTCTTTATGGACGTGAGGGTTTTTCTGATCCTGAGGTTCAACACGCGCTTACGACAAAAGAGTGTTCGCTTGGCTTGTTAAAAACGATTTACCGTAAGGTTGAAACGAATTTGGTGGATGAACTTGGGGGTGAGGATGAATGCTAAAAAAAGTAGCTAGAGCGATTCAAAAAGGGTCTTGGAAAGTAACAGCGGTGATGCTTAGTTTAGCTGTTATGGTTGCTATGGGTCTTGGTGCTTTTGGGGTACATTATCTAAAGACACAAGTCGTTGAAGCGTCAACGAGTATCGCTAAAAAACGGGCAGCTGACGCTAAACGTGATAGTGAACAATTTCTTAAAGAAGCCACAAAAGGCGTTAAGAAGAAGGTTAAAGACTCACGCGCGGCTGAGAAGAAAGAAAGTCGGGCAAAAACGCCTGACGAAGCTAAGGCGTCAAGTGTCTTGACGGATCAGGTGCGTGCGCAATTGCCTGGAGATTTGGTTTATGACCATGGAAGCTTTATTGTCAATGGCAATAAAACACCTCTTAATGCATCAATTGCAAGTACTCCTTATGCGACTAATGATGTGGTAACGCATCAAGGGAAGCAAATTGCAGCTAAAGGAAACGCGCTTTTGACCAAACGTACGCGCCAGTATGAAAATCGTGAAAGTACAGGAAATGGTCGTGGGGCCTTTACACCCGCTGGTTGGCATCAACAAACGCTTAAAGGCAGTTATTACAAGTATGCGGTTAACCGTGGACATTTGCTTGGCTATGCTTTAGTTGGCGGCCTAAAAGGTTTTGATGCTTCTGAAAGTAACCCTAAAAACATCAATACGCAAACGTCATGGGCTAATCAAGCACGTGAAGATGATTCAAAAGGGCAAAACTATTATGAAGGTTTGGTGCGTAAAGCCCTTGATCAGAACAAGCGTGTGCGTTACCGTGTGACCTCTATTTTTGCAACAGACCAAGACTTGGTTCCTGTTGGTAATGAAATTGAAGCCAAATCAAGCGATGGAAAACTCGAATTCCACGTCTTTGTGCCAAATGTGCAAAATGGCTTTAACATTAATTATTACGACGGAAAAATTACGCTTGATTAAAAAAAGATAGCCGTAGGCTGTCTTTTTTTAATCGTCAAAAAAGCGTCTTTGGCGTTAGCCAAAGGCGACAAAACGACAACCCAAAAAGCGCATGCGCTTTTTGGGCTAAGGAAACATTTACGATGACGTCTATATTTTGTTATAATAAAAACAAAAAGGATGTTTTTGAAATGTTAGATCGTTTTCGTTGGCATGCAGGGATTGCCTTTATTATGGCTGTTTTTTTAGGAATACTTGAACAAGTGCCTAATCTTTTATTTGGAAAAGTAGCGGATTGGATGCTTATTTTAGGAATGTTTGGTTTAGCAGGGCTGGTTTTTGGCTTTGGCTATTTACTTGGTTATTTTAAGGTACCAAAGTCTTGGAAGACCTTACTGGTTGGACTTAGCCTGATGATTGCCTTGACGCTTTTAGGAAATTGGTTATTATCTTGGGCCGGACATTCGTCGACGCTCAATCAGGAAAGTCTTAAGGCACTTAAAGGGCATGGGCTTTACTTGTTTGTTTTATCCGTCGTTTTTGCACCGATTATGGAAGAGGTTATCTTTAGAGGGTTGCTTCTTGCTCAGGTGAGTTTAGCGTCCTTGTTTATCAGTGGTCTTTTGTTTACTGTCTTGCATGTGCCAACCAGTATTGGGGCTATTGTTATTTACGGGGGTATGGCACTTATTTTCATGGGCCTTCGTTTGAAAACAGGTTCTTTAGAGTATGGCTTGATTTTACATGTGCTTAATAATTTAGTCGGGGTAATACTCTTGTTATTTTTTAGTTGAGAATTGTTGACAAGATTTTAAGAAGTTTGTTATAATGAGGATAGATGTGGGAAATACCATGTCTATCCACCTTCTTTCTATTATTTTTTCTCTGCTTGCTTTGTGCAAGCGGGGTTTTTTTCTTTGTTTTTTTTAAGCTTTTTCGAGGGTCTTATGCTATAATAATCACATAGTTAGTAAAAACAAGGAGATAAGACTTTTATGTCTGAAACACTTAATCATAAAACCTATTTGCAAGTGCGTCCTTTATATATTTCGGATGCTCAGTTGTTTGGGCCTTTGTATAATGCGATTCAAAAAGATGATGAGGTCACCCTTCTTTATCCTGATACGTCGGATCGTCAGGTAGCGCTTGACGTGCTTGAGTCGTTGATTATTTCTTATGATCAGCCTTACCATGATTTCAGAACGCTTTATCGTGATGGGCGAGGACGTAGTGTGCGTGAAGTTTATGACGATTTACGTCATCAATCGCCTGACATTTGCTTGCTCTTGTCCTGTCAGGTTGATGGAAAAGCTATTCGTGGGGTGAAACCGTGTGTAGTTGATTATACAACGTCTTCAGTCTTAGCCGAGGTGGCGCGTGAGCGTTTGTCGGATGAGATTCCTGATTTGCGTTATGCCCTTGTTCGTGAGCCGATGGATATGGACCGTATCTATTCTTATCAAGAATTGCTTGATTTGATTGATTATCGTAAGTTGTTACCGTTTGATTCTAAATGTTCTTATGAGGCTTTGGACGAATATGTGAGAACGTTAGCCGATATTGAAAGCTTCAGTGATTGGCAACGCACGCGTCAGTATATCAAAAAACGCTATGACCGTTATGAGAAAGATAAGGCATCAGCAGCCTATCGTTTGTTCTGTAGTAGTAAATTTAAGGAACGTTCCCTTGACGATAAATTGACGTATTTGGAAGATTTGCATGCCTATACGCAGTTAATGTCTGGTTTTTATGCCGATCGTCATATGCTTGATTTACAGCTATTAAAGGTTCTTCCTCAAGAAAGCATGGTGGCCTAATGAGTGAGACCTTTGCCATGTTAAAACCAGATGCGCTTAAAGAAGGTCTTGGGTCAACGATTCGTCATCAGTTGCTTGAAGCAGGCTTTACGATTGTTAAAGAACGTTTGGTTTTTGCAACTAGGGAACAGTTAGATGAGCACTATGCCCATTTGGTTGATAAGCCTTTTTACGAGTCGATTTGTGCTTATATGCAATCTGGGCCATGCTATGCTATGCTTTTAGAAGCTCCTGATGCGGTGACTAAGCTTCGTTCTTTGGTGGGGGATACAGATCCTTCAAAAGCGTCTAAGATGTCTATACGTGGACGCTATGGGCGTGTAGGCGAGAATGGAACGATTTATAATGTGATTCATGCGTCTGATAGTGAGGACGCTGTGACTAGAGAAGAAGCCATTTGGCTATAGAGAAACCTAACGACGTTAGTCGTTAGGTTTTTTAATGGGTTCGGGGGCGCTGTCAGCGCCAACCCGCAAAAAAGCCGTTTTTGCGTGAGCAAAAACGGTAACAGTAAAATATAAAAATTTTACTGTCTGAAAGGATAACAAGAATTGCCGTAAAAGGCAATGCTGATTATCGGGATTGAACCGATGACCTCTTCCTTACCATGGAAGTGCTCTACCGACTGAGCTAAATCAGCATATTGTAGGCGTCAATGCGACGCTTACAATAGAGGAATGTTATTTTTCAGTGCGACGTTTGCGACCTGCAAGTCCAAGACCTGCAAGGACACCAAGTCCTGCTGCGGTGAGGGCGATAGAACCCTTATCACCTGTTTCAGGCAAGGTCTTGTGACCTTGTTGTGGGTAGTTAACAGGAAGGGCAACAGTTGTGTCTTCTTGAGTGACAGCTGGTGCTTGTGGCAAACGTTTGGTGCTTTCAACAGCGGTGTTGTAAGTGACACCAAGTTTTTGTGAAGCTGCTGTAGTACCAGCTTTGACAAAGGTGAACTTAGCAGGTTTATCTGCAGGTGTTTCAGTTGGTTTCGTTTCAACTGGTTTCGTTTCAACTGGTTTAGTTTCAACTGGTTTAGTTTCATCTGGTTTCGTTTCAACTGGTTTCGTTTCAACTGGTTTAGTAGGTTCTACTGGTTTAGTAGGTTTTACAGGTTTTGTAGGTTCTACAGGTTTAGCAGGTTCTACTGGTTTAGTAGGTTCTACTGGTTTCGTAGGCTCTACTGGTTTCGTAGGTTCTACTGGTTTAGTAGGTTCTACTGGTTTAGCAGGTTCTACTGGTTTAGCAGGTTCTACTGGTTTAGCAGGTTCTACTGGTTTAGTAGGTTCACCTGGTTTAGCAGGTTCACCTGGTTTAGTAGGCTCTACTGGTTTAGTAGGTTCTACTGGTTTAGTAGGCTCTACTGGTTTTGTGCTTGCTTTGATAAGGGCCAATTCTGTTTGCGCTTTATCGTAAGCCTTTTGAGCGGTAGCAAGGTCTTGACGGGCGTTAACAAGTTGTGTCTTAGCACGTTCAAGATGGTCTTTCATCATGTTAAGGGTGTACTTGGCATTTTGAAGGTTTTGTTCCAATTCTGGACGTTTGGCGTTAGCGGTTTCAAGAGCAACTTTAGCGTCAGAAAGGGCCTTGTGGGCGTCTTTAGCTTTAGCAACAGCCTTATCAAAGGCTTCTTTAGCGTCACGTGCAACGCTGTTTGCAGCTTGTGCTTGGTCAAAGGCTTTTTGAGCGGCTTCTTTAGCGTCAAGTGCTTTTGCAAGATTGTCGTTAGCGGTTGCAAGAATGGTTTTCTTGAGACGAAGGCTGGTTTCAGCTTTTTCGTAAGCGTTTGTAGCGTCTGTGACAGTTTGTTGGGCACGTGTGACAGCTATGTTAGCGTCTTCAAGTTCTTGTGTTTTTGTTGTAAGAGTTGCTGACGCGGTTGCAAAAGCTTGGTTAAGTGCTTGACGTTCACCCTTAATTTGGTCTTGGTAGTTGTTGTATTCTTCTTGAAGTTTTTGAAGGGCATCACGAGAAACAACGGTTGCTTCAACATTGTAGACAAAGGTTTCTTTTGGAAGACCGATGATACGTTTACCATCTTTAAAGACAGCTTTACCATGACCTGTGTCTTTGGTTCTGAGTTTCAACATTTCAAGGTAGCCGTTGCTCATTGTACCATCATCAGCTTTAACAAAGTGAAGAACGTCTTGGTACTCTTTGTAACCTTTACCTTGACCGTCACCGTATTTTGCTACTTGTTGAGCGTTAGCAAAGGCAATGTCTCCTTCACTGTAAAGAAGAGATTCCAAGTGCCTAAAGCCATCGTATTTGTTGATGTATTCAGAGGTCCAACCAAGCATCAATTGGTAAGCGTATTGCTTATCTGAGTAAATACCGTTAAAGGTTTCTACTTTTGGATTAATGAAGGTCCCTGCGGCGTCTTCCGCAATAAGGAAGCCTTGTGGAGCGTGAAGGTTTGTTTTGTGACCTGTTTCTTGACGGTCTGCGTTTTCTTTGGCACGTGCTTCCACGTAAGCTTTGGCGCGTGGGTCAGTGACTGCTTTAACACGGTAAGGAATACCATTGATTTGGCGAAGTTCATTGATGTAGTCTACAAGGTAGCTTGTGATAGCGTCAGCGTTTGGTGTGTAGTTAATAGCTGTGAAACCACCATCGTTTTCAACGTGGTCTTTAGGAATATTGAGGGTTGTTTGACGTTCTCCGTCTGCAAGGATGATGCTTGCAACGTCGTTGCGCGTGTCTTTGGTCTCGTTTTCGTAGCTAGTAACAGGGTCAATGGTACGCGTTTCTGTGACAACTTTGGTTTCTTTAGAACGTGCCGCTTCTTTGATTTTAGCGTCGTAGTCTGCCAAGGTTGTTTTGATTTGAGCTTCTTTGTCTTGAATAGCTTGGTTGGCGCCCACAAGAGCGTCTTTAGCAGAGGCTACTTCGTTTGTTTTGATGGTAACATTATCTTGAGCGGTTGCAAGGTCTGTTTCGCTGTTGACGCGTTCGTCATTGGTACGTGTCACAACAGCTTCTTGAGCGTCAACGTCAGCTTGTGCTTTTGCTTGGGCGTCTTGAGCGTCAGAAACGGTTTTGTTAGCGTCAGAAAGAGCGTTTGAAGCGTCAGTGAGGTCTTGACCGCCAGCTTGATTGAGGGCTTCTTTAGCCGTGTCTACGGCTGCGTCAGCAAAGCCTGCTTCAACAGTGGTTGCTTTAACCATGTCAGTGGCTTGAGCGACTTCTTGAGTGTTAGCGTCAAGGGCTTGTTCCGCTTTCATGACAGAAACTTCAGCGCGTGAGTTGGCGTTTTCAGTTGTTGTAAGGGTTTGTTCAGCGTTTGTAACGCTTTCAGTAGCGACATTAAGATCGCTTGAAGCGATAGCAACATTTTGTTCTGCTTGTGCGAGACTTGTTGCTTGAGTATCTGTGGCTTGGCTAGTGGTTGCGTCTGCGTTTACAACAGGTGTATCATCAGCGTGAGCAACAGTGACGAAAGTAGATGCGGCAAGGGCAGCACCTGTAAGTGAGAGTGTTTTAAATGTTTTTGATTTTGACATAGTGTGTTATCCTTTCATGTCTTTATACAAAATTAGTTTATCTAATTAAAAGCGCTCTGTCCAGTGGACAAAGATGTTGACAAATGGAAATATTGATTTTTCCATAATTCAAACCATGGGTTCGGGGGCAAGCGTTAGCGCGACAGCCCGCAAGAAAGGCGTAGCGAGCGTTAGCATCGTTACGCTGTCAAAGTTTGTTTATGGATAAACAATTGTTTTTCCATAACCGAAAACATGGGTTCGGGGGCGAGCGTTAGCGAGACATCCCGCAAGAAAACCGATAAGCGTTAGCTTATCGGAAAAACCTAAAAAAGAAACTAAGTCGTTTGACTTAGTTTCTTTTTGATTAGGCTTTATCTTTTTTAAAGATAAGAAGACTAGCTGAAATGAGAAGGGTACCAAAGAGTGCAAGAAGACTTGTGTGATCACCTGTTTCTGGAAGGGTCTTACGATCGTGTTTAGGAACGTAAGGGAGAGCAGGTGATGGTTTGTTGATTGGACCTTGTTGGGCCAATTTTTCAGGTTTCATCCAATTTGGCTTGTCAATAGACACGCCGTTTGATTTACCAGGCTTATCTGCAGGTTTATCAGATTTGTCTGAAGGTTTATCAGATTTGTCAGATGGTTTATCAGATTTGTCTGATGGTTTATCAGATGGCTTATCGGATTTGTCTGCTGGCTTGTTTGTAGGTTTATCTGCAGGCTTATCAGCAGGTTTGTCTGATGGTTTATCAGATGGTTTGTCTGATGGTTTATCAGATGGTTTGTCTGATGGTTTATCAGCAGGCTTGTTTGGCTTGAGTGCTAATTGGGCTTGGGCTTGACCGTAAGCTTTAGCGGCTTCTTTGGTTTTTGCTTGTGCGTCTTGGTAGGCTTTTTCAGCGGTTTCACGAGCCTTAATAGCTTTTTGGTTAGCTTCTTTTGCCTTAGCGAGATGTGTTTGAGCGTCAGTAAGCGTTTGTTTAGCGTTTTCAAGGGCTTTGGTACGGTTAGCTAAGGTTTCTTTAGCGTTTTTGACAGCTTGTGAGGCTTTGTCAACAGCTGTTTTAGCTTGTGTGAGACTTGTGTGTTTCGCCTTAATTTGAGCCAATTGGGCTTCAGCTTTCTTAAGCTCTTGAGTGGCAACGCTAGCGTCAGCTTTGGCATCTACGAGGCGTGTTCTTGCGTCAAGAAGGACTTTTTGACTGCTTGCAAGGTCTTTTTGACGGGCTTCAAGGGTTTCTTTAGCAGAGGCATAGGTATCTTGCGCTTTTTTGGCGTCTGCTTGGACGCTAGCTAAATGAATGCTAGCTTTTGTAAGAGCGTCTTTAGCGTCAGCTAAATCTTTATCTGCAATAGCCTTATAGGTATCGAGACGTTTTTGAGCCTTTTCTTTCTCGCTAGAAGGTTCTGTAATGACTTCGTTAAGGACATAATTAAAGGTAATGTTTGGTAAGAAGTTGATACGTTTACCGTTGAAGTATTGGTAGAGACGACCGTCAGCACCTCTTTCGTAAGTGACTTTGTCGAGTTCCTCACGATTGACAGCCCCTGAACTTGAGATACCAACCGCTTGACCATTGTCTGTTTCATAGTCTTTGCTTGGTTTGTCTTTTTGGGCGTAGCCGTAAGCAAAATCTTTCTTAGTAAAGAGAAGGGCATTACGGTGACCAAAGGCGATGTAGCCAGGGACGAAGTGTCCAGGTGTATCTTCAGCAAGGTTGGCATAGTCAGAGAACCATTGTGACAATTCCATGTATGCCATTTGTTGATCAGAAAGGACAATATAATCTTGCATATCAAAGTCACTGCGGAAGCGGTACATGCTTCCTTTGGCGACTTCGTTGTAGTGTGGACGTTTGATTTTAGACACGTGGGTGATAAGGTCGCGATCATCATTTTCTTTGGCACGAAGATGAGCGGTTTCTAGAAGATAGGCATCACCTACTGTTAAATGACCTTGGATACCATTGAGGTCACGCAAACGATTAATATAGTCAACCATATATTGGGTGATCTTCTTAGCATCAGGCGTGTAAGTGATGACACCTGTTTGACGAAATTCTGCTTCTTGTTCAGGTGTTAAGGTAAGGTCAACGGTTTCTTTACCTTCGTTGACGACGATTTCGTGCTTACCTGTACCGTCTTTACCTTTATCATCAACGGTTTCATAGCCACGCAGGTAATTAAGGGCATCGACACTTGAGAGGACACGTTTTTCGGTGTGTGAAACGGTATCAGACGCTTCGTCAACGGCTTTTTGAAGTTTAGCAAGGGACTGGTCGACTTTTGTTTGAGTGTCTGTGAGCGCTGCTTGCGCATCGGCTCGGTCTGCTTTAGCGTCAGCTATCTGGCTACGAGTTTGGGCGAGGGTTTCTTGTGTTTTGTCGTGTTCCATTCGCGCGGTATCAACAGCAGTTTGCGCTTGCGTGGTTGCTTCTTCTGCCTTAGTAACGTCTTGTTCAGCCTGCGTTAGATGTTCTTGTGCAGCTTTATTTTTTTCTTGAGCGTTTGTTAAGGCGTTTTCCGCTTGTGTGAGATCACGGTCAGCTGTTGGGTTGGCACTAGCTCCTTTGTCAAGGTTTGCTTGAGCGTTAGCTAAGGATTGATTAGCATTATCAAGGCCTTTTTGAGCTGTTTCTTGAGCATTTCGTGTGTCTGTAACCAGTTGCCCAGCTTCTTGCGTCGCTTTTGTAGCAAGGGTTACGTCAGTTTGGGCTTTGATTTCTGTTTCTTTAGCTGTGTCAAGCGTATCTTTGGCAGAGGCTTCATTGGTTTTAGCCGTGTCATAGTCTTTTGAGGCTTGGTCAAAGGCTTTTTGAGGATCAGTTGCTTCTGTTTGTGCTGTTTGGCTGGTTGTTGCTGTTGGCGTTTGTGATTCTTCGGCGTGAACACTTGTAGCGACACCTGTTGCTACGGTAGCAATACCAAGAATAGAGAGGGTTTTAAGAGTTTTGTGAGACATTTGGTAAGACGTCCTTTCTATGTGTTTACTTATTTTTAGTATATGCTTTTATTTTGGCTTTTTCAAGCCAAAACTAAGGGGAATTGTTTACAAGAAAAACCGTCTAAGAGTGGTTTAGACGGTAGTTTCAGCGGTTAACTCGTAGGTATTTTCAACACGCGCAAAAAGTGACCAGTGATTTTTATAGATGCGCTTATGGGTTGTTAGGGTTAGTTTTGATACAATAGAGCCGTTTCCCTTGACGGTAGCTTTTTGAATATCGTAGTCTCGGTCATAAGCTGTTTCTTTTGAGGGAAGCGTTAGAATGAGTTCATTGTAATGTGTAATTGGTTGTTTTAAGGCTGATGCGAGGCGTGTGTCTGTTGGCGTATAGTGGGTGCGTTTGATGTCATAGTAGTTAGTTTTAGAATGTTTGAGACGAGTAATGGTGTTATCATCAACGTTTTTTCCGTTATAGATAAGTTTGGTTGTTGTCGTTGTTGTTGACTTATTTAAAGGCAAATCGGCGTTGAACAGATTGACCATTAGAAAAAGTGCACTTATGGAAAGTAGGGTGATAACAATTGTTTCACGTAGTGCCCATGTTTCTTTTTTAGTCCATTTTTCAACGATGTAGAGTGCAAGAATGAAAAGAATGAAACCTACAACAAGACTGAAATAGGTGATTTGTCCTTCTGTTAAGGGAATCATTGGTTGTCCTTTCTAATGCATGACAATGAGGCGTTGACGGTCGTAGTTATTGGCTTGTTTAAGTTTTTTAAGAAGCATGTCAAAGAGCTGGTTAGTAGTGTCAACTGTTGTTTCAGAAACAAAAAGGCTATCTTGTTCGTTTTTAAAGACCTTATAGGTGTTATCAAGGTAAGTGATGCTGAAGTAATGGATTTTATCGCGGCCTTTGTCTTCGATGTGGAAATGAAGGTTAAGCCAACGGTCAGTCTTGTCAAGAATATGTGTTTGGTTGAAACTTGGAAGGTTGATGAAGGTTTTGTAAGGCAAGACGTTTTTCTCAAAATTAATGGTGGGATGTTTAGCGAGGTCATTTGTGAAAAATAAAGCCGTTGTTGCGGTGTCCATAAAGGGTTTCCTTTCTTAGATAGCGAGGTCAAAGGTTAGTTGGGGTTTGACGGGGTCGTAGTTGATGAGTTTAAAGTCATCGGCGGTGATGTCATAGAAGTTGGTGCCATCTGGGACATCAAGAATGAGCTTGGGATTTTGAGACGATGGAGTGCGCTTAAGCAGTTCCTTGGCTTGTTCAAATTGATTGTCGTAGATATGTAAGTTATTAACGAAGTAATAAAAGTTACCAGGCGTCCATCCAAAGTGTTTGGCGATCATGAGTTGCAGGGCAACATATTGCATAGCGTTGATGTGATGGGCAACGAGCATGTCGTTAGAGCGTTGGGTGAGGGTTGCATCAAGATAGATGTCATCGTCTATTTGTCTGACGTCAAACATGACTTGAAAGGCACATGGAAGAAGACCATCACTTTGGTCAAAAGCCTCATAATCCCAAAGAGAAATAACATTACGACGGTTCCAAGGATTTTCTTCAAGTTGTTTAAGCAGTTTGTTAATGATGTTATGCTTTTTAACAATGGCTCCGTAACGTTCACCAATAGAGCGTTTATCGCCATTGTTGGCAGGATAGTTTGGTATTTCCCAAGCGTTCCAATAGTGGACCTTGTATTTATTTTCTAAAAGGTCTAGGCTGTTACTTTGGTCTTGATAGATCCAAAGCATTTCTTTAATGGCACTTTTAATGGGGATTGGGCGAAGTGTTGTGATAGGAAAGTCGCCTTTTGTTAAATTGTAGGTTGCAAAACTTCCTGTGATGTATTTGGAGTTGGCTGTTTGTCCGTTTTGGTATTTAGGTCGGGCTTGTTGTGAGAACACACCTTTGTCTAAAATAGTTTGGATGTTTTCTTTAAAGAGGGTGTCTGCTTTTGTCATGAGTTTTCCTTTCCGTAATAGAGGATGGTTTTTGGAAGCGCATAATCATTATAAATGGTTAGTGTTTCTTCCGTTAAGAGAAAACGTTTTTTACCTTTAGGGTCGTAATAAATAAGGGCCTCATTAGCGTCAGCATCTATTAAGACAAGGTATTTGACATAAAGAGACGTATCTGCTGAGATGGGAAGGTCTTCTTTTGTATAACGATAGATGGTGCCATAAGGATTGCCCTTGTGGTCATAGAGGGTTAAGGTGTCTCCAAAATGTGTAAAGGTGACGTTTTTAGGAAGGTCTAACTCATTAAGGTAAAGGGGTTTTGGGTCTTGAACTTTATCAAAATTGTGTGTTTTAATAAGGTTGTCGACTTTTTCAATAAGTTTACTCATGGTTTGTTAACCTTTCATAAGTGTTTTTTGTGGCGTTTGGGTGATAAAGGGGCTGATTAAGAAAGTCTTTGATTTGTTCTTGTAAGGTTTTATGATTAGTTATAAGGTTATCGATGGCTTTAGCATAATCGAAGTAAGAAAAACTGTAATTTTTATCAACAGGAACCAGATAGCCTGTGTGTGGAATATAGTTTTGGTTAGCGATAGGAACATCTAGTCCAACAAGGGGTAGACCTTGAGAAAGGGCTTCTAAGAGACTAATGGCATAACATTCGGAACGTGAGGTTGAGAGATAACCATTATAGTGCGAAATGGTATCGGTAGCCTTTAGTTGTCCTTTTAGCGTGATGTAGTCTTCCATTTTGGTTTTAGAAATGGCTTCTTGAAGGGTATAATCTTCAGGGCCTTGACCGTAGATATCTAAGAAGATGGGTTCTAGATTATAGATTTCTCTGTAGGCACTGTTGTAATAACTAATGGCGTAAATCAGTTCTTCTAAGTTTTTACCTTTTGTTAAGGACGAAATAGTGATAAAGTGTCTAGGGGTGAAGGGTTTGGGGTTACCTGTGAAGCGGTCTGAAAAGTTTGTTTTAGGTGGAATGACGATAAAGTGTTTGTTAGGAAAGTGTTTTTTCAAAGTGTCTTTTTCAGAAGCACTTGTTGTAGCAATGGCATTAAAAGGTAAGTGAAAGAGTTGATGATTAGTTAAATGATCAGTGTCATTAGCTAGAAGACCATCTGTTTGCGCGTGAAGATTAGAATGCAAGACAGCGATGGTTTTGGCTGATTGGCAGGCTTGTAAAAGTTTTTGATTAGGTTTATAGAACCAGTCAAAGAAAACTAGGTCATCGGTTGTCAAGGTGTCGGCTAAGACAAGGGTTAGTAAATCTTCAAAGGTGTTACAAAGGGTATTTTTGTAAATATAACGTTTTGGATTTTGAAGAATTGTGAGAATGGGTTCTTCGTCACGATAGATGTGCCAAATGCCATAACTGTGTGTCGCCCATATACCGTTTGATGAGAGGTAATAAGTGGTGTCTATTGATGATAACGTACAAACGTCCCCTGTGGCTGTGTTTTCAGTTACATAGAAGTCAATGTCTAAGATATTGGCTAATTGTTTAGCATGTGCTTTTGAAACATAAGGCGTTGTTACATTAGCGAGATAGGTGAACAGATTTTGACTATAGCTAAAGAGATTTTGACTATAATCATTATCTAATCGTGGAAGCTTTTGTGATAAATTAAGAATATGATGATTAGGGAGGTATTTGTGACGTTCGATTTGTGTGATATCAATGCCATTTTGAATGGTGTTTGTTAAGTTATAGGTAAAACTAAGACTAGTCATGATGATTCCTTTTTTTCTTTTAGTATAACAAAAAAACAGCCAATTGGCTGTTTTTTTACAAGTGGTCAGTACCTTCGCTAACGATAATATCTTCATCGTAGTGATGAATTTGGACGCCATTTTCTACAGTTGTGTTTTTGTAACGAGCATAGGTTTGATATTCGTCTTGAATGTAACCTGTTCCGTCAGTTGTAGGACGACCATTTTTGTACTCTGTTTTGATGAGTTTGCTTTGTACTGGTTTGACATCGTTAACTTCTGGTGGGAAAATGTCTTTACCATTCTTATCAACAAAACGTGTGGCCACAATGCGTGATTTTTCTTTAGCTAATTCAGCGTCTTTGTCAGCTAATTGTTTCTTATAAGTTTCTTCAGCTTTTTTAGCAGCGTCATCTTTGTTAGCCAATTCTTTAGTTAAGCTATCAATTTTTGCATCTTTTTCGGCATGGGCTTTTTGACAGGCTTCACGCGCTTTTTGAGCGTCAGCTTCTTTTTGAGCGAGCTTATCTTGATAGTCTTTTTCAAGTTTAGCAAGCGCGTCTTGATGGGCTTTGTTAGCGTCTTCAAGGGCTTTATCTTTGCTAGCTAGAGCTTTGTCATAAGCGTCTTTGGTTTCTTGCGCTTTTTGATCACGTTTGGTCAATTCGTCTTGATGTGCTTTGTTGATAGTATCAATGGCGTCTTGATGAGTCTTGTTAAGCTTATTGATAGCGTCTTCTTTGTCTTTAAGAAGGGTATTGTAGGCATTTTCTGCTTTTTGAGCCGCTTCTTTTTCTTTAGCAAGTTCTGCCTTGTAACGGTTTTCAAGGTCTTTGAGTTGTTTTTGATAGGTTGCTTCAAGGTCTTGACGATCTTTGTCTTTTTGAGCTTGCTTGTCTTGACAGGCTTTTTGAGCGTCTTTAAAGGCTTGTTCACGATTAGCGAGTTCAGTCTTGTAGGTATTTTCAAGCGTTTCAAGATCTTTTTGGTATTGTTTTGTAAGTTGGTCTTGATTAGCGTCTTTGTCTGCAAGAGCTTTGGTGTAGCTGTCTTTGAGTGTTGTTAAGTCTTTATCTTTTTGGTCAAGAAGGGTTTTATAGTTGTCTTCTTTTGACTTAGCGTCGTTAGTAGCGTCTTGAAGCTCTTTTTCAAGGGTATTAACCTTGTTTTGATAAGACGTTTCAAGGTCTTTAGCGTCTTTGTCTTTTGAAGCTAAAAGGGTTTCATAAGACGATTTGGTTGATTCTAAGATTTTGGTAGCGTTATCAAGACGTGATTGATAGTCGCTACTAATGCGCGTGATGTCTTCTTGATGAGATTTGTTTGCTTTTTCAAGAGCCTTGTCTTTTTCAGCAAGGGCTTTTTCATAAGCCTCTTTAGCCGTTTGACACGCTTTTTCTTTATCCGCTAATTTAAGTTCATAGCTTTTTGTAAGCTTGTCAATTTCTTTTTGACCCGCGTCTTTAGCGTCCAGGAGCGCTTTATCACGTTTAGCGAGTTCTTTTTGATAAGCGTCTTCGGCTTTTTTAAGAGCGTCTTCTTTGTCTTTAATGTTTGTTTCAACCGTTTTAGCCGCTTCTTGTTTCGCAGGTGTTGGCTGTGTAAGACAAGCGTGTTCTAATTCAAGATAACCCACAAAATGATAGCCTTTGATTTCAGGAGCGTCAAGGGTGCTATCTTTAACGATAAGTGCTTTTGGTGCTAGGTCATTACCTGTATAAGCGTTCGCTGAAAGGCTGAAACTTAGCGCGCCACCTGCCGCAAGAAGAACAACAAGGGTTGCACGTCCTTTTTTATTTTTGATGATTAAGAAGCTTGCACCTGCTAAGAGTCCAAGTCCTGCCAAAGTCCCGTAAGCTTGAATTGTCGTATCCCCTGTATTTGGAAGGACGTTATCGACAAAGTTTTTAACAGGTTTTGGTAGGGTACTTGTTGATGGTGTCGTTGACGGTGTTGACGGTGTTGATGGTGTTGTTGTGTCTTTTTCGTAGACGAGTTTGTAAATCGAACACCCTTTGACTTTTGTTTCAGGAAGGAGCTTTTTGATTTGTGCCACTTCTGTTTGTGACAAGCCTTCTTTATCGACATAAGCCACGTTGCTACCACCGTCGTTAGCGGTGTGGAGCCCTGTCCATTCCGTGCTATTTAAAGCGGGATTGGTGTCAGCGTGTGCTTGGCTGGCGAGAAAGGCTGGTGCGGCTAAGGCGACAAGCGCAGCACCAGAAGTTGCTAATTTTTTAAGGTTCATGAAACGACCTACTTTCTTTTTTTGTTATCTTCTTCAAGTATAACAAAAAAGTCAGTGGTTTTGCAAGTTTTATTTTTTAACAAGTGTAAACCCAAAGGCTTCGAGGCTTTCTTGGGCATCATAGATGTTATCGTAGAAGAGCCAATCGTTTTCAATAGCGTCATCTAGATTGTCTGTTTCTGCAAATTCGTCGTTAGCAAAATCGATAAGTTGGTTGTCAGTTAGGTTTTCTGCGATAAGTTCATTTGAGTCGTTATAAATATTGTACATGGGTTGGGTTTCCTTTTTAGAGAATAATGAGTTTGATCATATGTTGGAATTTTTCGAAGTCTTTTAAGACGTTGTCATAATGTCCTTGGTGTGGGAAAATGGGACTGTTTAGGGTTGTAAAGAGTGGCTCTCTGATGAACATTTCAAAATGAACAGATGGTGTTTCGGGTTTTTTAGTGAAGGGATTGATACGTTCTTGAACAGGATATTGGATAACAATGTGGCCATAATCGGTGGTATTTTTATAGTATTCGACTTTGTTGTCAGTGTTTAAAGTGACTTGGATGACTTCAAAGTCGTTGTCGGTTAAAAAGTTGCGAAAGTCTTCAAAAGATTGGTAGGATTCTGTAAGATAAGACATGGGTTTCCCTTTCTAATTAGTCGTTGTTGAAACAGTCAGCAAGTGGGCTGATATTATTGATGAGTGTTTGTAGGTTGGTGGTGAAATGATCAATATGTGTTTTAATTCCATTTGTCAAACGGACATTAAAGCTACTGTAGTCCGTGTTATGTTCTAGGGAAATGAAGACGTCATTATCAAGGCGTTTTTTGTAGCTTTTATAGATATCTAATTTAGAAAATTCGCAAGTGATGAGAATGGCGTCGTCGTGAGGGTCTAGTTTAAAGATAAATTGAAAGTGTGGGTATTCTTTAAGATGCATGATGTCATTAAATTCAAATTTTCCTGTAAGTGTCAGATTAGCTTTTTGAAGCTCTTGTCGGATGCGGAGTTTATAGCGGTCTTCTTTAGACATGTCGTTAGTATCTGCATCTAAGGAAGGTTCTTCTGTGGCTTTGATGATGCTACTAAAGGCTTTTTCAAGCTCTCTGCGGTTTTCGCGAAAGACAGGTGAGAAATTTTCATCTGTTTGTGCGCGTGTCATCATGTCGTCATAGACGGTTTTGAGTTGTTCTGGAATAGTAGGCATGAGTGTTTCCTTTCTAGAAAATATTAGCAGGCATTGGGCTATTTTGACCATTGGTGCGATAGTTGAAGCGTTCTTCTGAGACAAGGGTGGTGTCTAAGAAAGCGTCTTGGACACCTTTAGGGAGGTCTTTAAAATAAGCGTTGTTAATAGCGATTGTGTTGTTTACATAGTCTTTAATAATCGCTAGTTCAGGATTGAGGCAGATGATGTGATGATCTTTTTGGCGATAGGTTTGTAAGGCTATTTCGCCACTATAAAGACCTATGGCCATGAGATAAGCTTCTTTTTGTTTTTGAGAGACTGTTTTTGATTGTAGGATGTAGTTGCTATTATCGATATAATCTCGTAGAGGTTTGCGTGAGATGACGTTATAGATATGACTCGTTGGGTCATCAGGATTCTCAATAATGAATAGTTCTTCAAAAGGTGATAGTGGTTGACCAAAAATGGTTTTAAGGGGCGGACGTAAATTGTTGATATCTTCTGGATAAATAGCAATGTCATAAGCTTTATCAAGCTCTTGAAGTTGACTAATGGTCTTATTGATATAGTGTTTAGTGTTTTGATAGAATCGTTTAGTTTGAGGGCGTTTTAAAGAGGTGATTTTTTGATCTATCCAGGTGTTAAAGGTATCAAGTCTGTCAAAATCGTTAAATAACGGAACAAGTTGTCTCTCAATGACCGCAAATTGTTTTCTTTCTTGTTTGATTAAGGTTTTTTTGTAGTTGTCAAACATGAGAATAATCCTTTCTTATAAGCCAAAAAAGTCTGGCGTGGTTTTCATTTCTTCTTCAATGTGTGGTAGAAGCGTTGGATCTTCAATGACATCTTTTTTAGCAATGACTGCTGTGATGTTGTAGTGACGACGATAGTCTACAGTAATGATGTAGGTATTCACTGTTTCATTAGTGATACGATAATCTTTAAGGGGCGTGAGACGTTTGTCGTTATCAATAGCTTGAAAATAAAGGATACGCCCTTTTTTAATGATTTGGTAGTAGCTTGATAGGGGCAAATGCGTGTAAGTTTTTTTATCTTTATGTTCTTGGCTCATGGCCCAGATGGCGATGACAGCAAGAAGGGCAAAGGTTGTGATTTCAAGAAATTGTGTTTTAAAAATGGCTGTAAGGATGAAACTGATGAGAAAAGCGAGAACAATGTAGAGGATTTTATTGTTTTCGGCTCGAAGTAGGTCAAAAAAGATACGTTGGTCGTTTTTGGTCATAGCTGTTTCCTTTCTCTTTATTTATTTGAAGGTTTGTGATAGACTAGTTATTGGCTGGGGGCGTAGATCTTCGGGCTACGCTTAAATGCACGGATGTTTTCCGTGCATTTTTTATAGACCAAAGTAGTCAGGATGGTTTCTGAGTTTTTCTTCGATGTCTGGCAGAAGATTTGGATCTTCTAAGACATCGTCTTTAAAGACGGTAGCTGTGTAGGTGCGCCAATCGTAGTGGTCAACCTGTAAGGTGTAGGTGGCCTCATCTTCGTCGATAATAGCGTAAGATTTAAGAGGATTGAGGCGTTTGTTATCGTGGGTACTTTGGAAGAAAATGCGACGTCCCTTTTTGATGGCTCTGTAGTAGCTATTAAACGGTTTGTGACAATAGGTTTTTCTGTCTATGAGGTTTTGGATGACCATATAGCAAAAGAATGTGATAAGTAAAGTGCCCCAAAGGAATGCAAAATAGTTGTTATGGGTCCACAACGTTAGAGCGATGTTTGAACCGATAAGTAGGATGAAAATATAAGGTGCTCTGTTTTTTGGACGGAGCATGTCCATAAAAAGTAGGCGTTGGCTTGGTGTCATGATAAATTCCTTTCAAAACGAATGAGATTGAATTTGGGTTCGACGTCGGTGGTAGTGCCAAATGGCGTGTAGTCTTTAAAATAACTGTCATAGGCGACAACGCTATCCCAGGACGGGTCAGGCGTTGAAAAGCAGTGACTACCGAGGTTTGGATGGCGTTCAAGATAGTCTAGGACGTGTTGAAGAAGTGTCGCTTGACCACAATAATGAAAAGCCGTTTTGATATCGGTTAAAATGAGATGTTGCATGGGTTGGTTTCCTTTCTAACTTAAGATAAAAAAACCTTGTTTAAGGGATGAACTTAAACAAGGTGGAATACTGTCAGCCTTGTCACATTGATGAGAGGTGGGCTGTCCTATCAATAAAATTGTAACATTTTCAGATGACAGTTGTTACTTAAACGTGACGATGACTAATCGTCATCGGCATCTCCCCAACGGTCTTTCGCCCAATCAGGGATATCGTCGCCGAAGCGATCTTCGATCCAATCTGGAAACATAAGGCTCACCTCTTTTCTATGTTTATTATAACGCTAATGAAGGTGTTATGCAATCGTTTTTTGAAGGGTTTTGAGACGAGTTTGTGCTTTTTCTTCAATGGCTTTCATGAAGTTTTCCATATAGTTCCAATCAATGTCCTCTTGGGTATAGTTGGATGGATCTACGGATGGTTTGAGGGGGAGTTTGATGGATTCAGCTTTGATTTTGGTTTTAGATAATGCATTGCCCCAATGATATTTAGCAAATGCTTTTTTGAGAATTGAGGCTAAATATAGCTGAATATATTTTGTACGAGCTTGTTCATTTTTGAGGTATAGAGCTAAATTGTGGCTGTCGTTTGAACAAAAATCTTGTGTTTGATATGTAATAGTGGTTGTTTTTCCACCTATGAAAATACAATTTCCTTTATCAATCCATTCTTGCGGACATTCAATATATGCAGCTATAGCATTATTTTTATCACTGGCTGTGATATATGGTATTGAACCGTCATTTGATTGAAGTTGTTCTTGGACGTCACTTTGACGAATGCTTTTAGTATTGATAATATCAAAAAGTGTAGTGATATCGAATTCACCCCAGCTGCTTGTATCGACAGGCGTCTTTTTTTTGTCCGTTGGGTATGGTAAGCTGGCGAGACGTTCTTTGGCGCGTGCGGTCACACGGCTCATGACCGTTTCCATATAGTCCCAATCAATGTCGGTACTGTCGTAGTTGGATAGGTCTGCGGAGGATTTGAGGGGGAGTGGGATGGATAAATCACGTTTGAAGTGTTTATTGATTTCATTTTTAAAGGCACTAAATTGAGTGCTACATACTTTGTTTAAAACGACTGCTACGAATTGTTTCATCTTTTCGGATTTGTTGTCAAACTCGATAACACCCACATTTTGACCTGTGTAAAATGGTTTCGGTTGTACAAATGTAGAACCAACGGAACCACCAAGTGCTAACGTGATAGCACCTGCGGGATAAGGTTCTGTACCGTCTATTTTATCGACAAAGTCCGAAATTCCGTTGTTGAATCCAGTTCGTGAAACAAAATTGATTGATGGTTTATCGTGAGACATTTTGTTTTTGTCAAATTTATTTCCATTTGTTAGTGTAGCGATATCATTTAATAAAAACTCACCCCACTGACTAGTGTCTACTGGATGTTTCATAAAATATCCTCACTTTCTAGGCCGTAGAATGTATCAAATAAGACAATTTCTTGTAATTGTTTCATACGGTCTTTTAATTCATTTGAGTCTGCGCCAGTCTCAAAAATATGATAGTCCATAGCCACTTTCATGAAATCTTCCATGTTGAGCTCAAATGGGACTTCAGGGTCTGGATAAGAGAGGCGTTCGGTTGGGTCAATGGGGATGTGTGTACCGTAACGGTCGTCTTCATGGTTAGCGATAGCAGCGACCCAATAGTCTTCGTAGTCATTTTCCCAGAGTCCGTTGATGTCGTGGCGTCCTTGGTTCTTAACGGTTTCAAGTCCGTCTTCTTCAATATAGTAGCCTTGGATTTTCTTGTGTTTAGGGTGGGCAATACCTGCGGTGAAAATAAAGATAGCGGTTTCCACACCGACATTGATAAAGGTTTTAGACGGTAAGCGGACAATGGTTTCGAGTGTGTGGTGTTTGAGCAACTTCTTACCACCGTCTTTATCGAGTTTGGTGTTTGGTAAAATAAAGGCGGCTTTGGTGCCAGCTGGGACGTTGTCAAGAACGTTTGTGACGATTTTCATACAGCCGTATTTACGTTCATAAGGTGGATTCATCAGCACCTTGGTGATGTTACTGTCACGGATAAAGTCAGCTGCGTCTTCACTCATGGCGTCCATTTGACGTAAGTTTGTTTTACCGTCTTTATGAATCAGCATGTTGGCGCAGGCAAGGGCGTAGACTTTGCGATAGAGTTCAATGCCATAGAGCTGTTCAGATTTGATTTGTTTGGCTTTTTCAGTGGCGACACCACCTGCTTCTTTCATCATGTTGGCCATAGCTTTGACGAGGAAGGCACCGCTACCGCACGTTGCATCGAGGACGTGGTCGTCTTGATGGACACCAATGAGACGGTACATGAGAGAGGTGATATGGTCAGGCGTAAAGACTTGTCCTGCATCTGATTTCTTCTTATAGCGTGAAAATTCGTTGAAGAAAATCCCCATAACGTCTTCGCCTTTCCAGTGACGAGAGTTAATCATATCACCGATTTCGATGACGTCACTCAGGAATTCCTTGATGGCTTGTTGGTTTTCGGTGATAGACATACGAACACTTTCATATTCTTCGACAAGGATATGAAGTTTATCATTTCGACGACGGGATTGGTCGTGGTTTAGGATCGTCCAAAGTTTATCCTTGATGTGATTGTGAATGGTTTTGTAACCCGCTTCTTTAACAGCCACTAAGGCTTTAGGATCACGGCTTTGAACCACGAGGGCACAAGCCGTGAAAATCATGCGGTCTTGTAAATCGGTAAGGCCAAATTTGAAGTGCAGGTTGTTGTTGATGCGTTGGGTGATGGCGTAGATGGCATTTTTATCAAGGGTTTGGTCTTTGATGTAGTTAAGATAAAAAGACTTGTGTTCAAGGGGTTTGCCACTTAATTCAGGAATGTGGTCACCATTGATAAAGATGTTGGTTTCCTTACCGTTGTATAAAATACCGATGACGTTTCGGTGAGTGGTGGCTAAGACGGCGCAATTGGTCAGCAGTTGGTCGATGTGTTTTTGGTTTGTGACTTCTTCACTTGGACGTTTTGTCTCTAAAATAATGCCTGCGTTTTTATCTTTAGGAATATACCAACCGTCAGGCTGATGGTGTGAGTGTGGATAGCCTAGATTTTTAAAGGAGGTGTTTTGTCCATAGCCTTGTTTAATGTTTGGTTCTTCTTTGTCAAAACCTAATTTGGTGGCTGCTTGATTTAGGACATGATCTTCGAGGGTGTTTGACATTTATTTTCTTTCCTTTCTGAGATAGTTTTATTATATCATAATTATTGTTAATTATTTAGTCAAAACAACAGCTTCATAATGGTCCGTAAACGCATTATCGCTTTTGATGGTCTTTTCGATAGGCTTTTTTATTAAGTTTTTGTACCATGTCATCGCCAGTTCTTTGGCTTCGTCTTCAGAATAGGTTTGATAGGGGTGGATGGCTGTTGGTAAGGACATATAGACAACCGCTTGATTTGGATAGGGCGTTTTGTCATATTTTAAAGACCTTGGGAAATTTTTATCGTAACGAACGGCGTAATCAATTTGCTTGTTTTTATCATGGAATCTGAACTGTAGACAAGGCTGATGCATGTGACCTAATGAATTGTGATAGAGATAAGGGGTGGTATCGTTGATATGTGGTTTCATCGATGGAAAACGTTTGTCATAGTAGATGACAAAACCGTTTTCTTCAAGAATGAGGGCGAGCTGTTTAAGAATTTTAGCGACAGTAAACTCACTCATAATCTTTATACTCCAATTGGTCAAAGGCTTTGGTTTCCTTAAGACTGTTACGGGTGCGGCAGGCTTGTAAGATTTCAAGGTCTTCAGGGTCAGCTTCTTGCCAGTCTTGCCAATGGCTGGCTTCGTCACTATAATAGAGGGTTCCGTATTTGAAGTGTGGGTCGACTTCGTCTTTCCATGAGCGACCTTGCTCTTCAAGTAAGGTCATGATGGTTTGGATATTGGCGTTTCCAAGACGACTATCAGGCATGACGAGTTTGGCAAAGCGGTGAACAGACGAAATAGAGACGTTATTAACGTGCCACCAGAGGTATTCAAGGGTTTTTTCGGTTTGTGGGGCTAGTTTGATGGCTTGGGCTAGGAATTGTACGGTAAAGGCTTTGTCGATGTAGTTTGGTGATTGTAAGAGAGCCTTGTTAAAGGTGTTGGTTGCAATAGAGCTGGCTAGAGATAGCAATTTTTGTTTTTTACCGTGGAAAAGCGGTTGACCTTGATCAGGGCTTGTTTGTTTAAAGAACAAGAGGACTTCGTCATTACCTGTGTATGTGAGACGGACACCTGGAATACCTGTGGCAAGAGCTTTGGCTGTCTTTTGCATGGTTTCTTTAAAGAAGGTATCAAAAGGTGTGTCCATGTCTTTAAGGACGGTTTTAGCGTTTCGCATGTCAACGGTGATGACAAAGGTGTCTTCAAGGTCAAAGGTTTTGAGTTGTTGTTTTTCATAGGTTTTCATGAATTTATCCAGTTTACGAAAACTCAAGAAGCGTTGTTTAGGAGTCAGATAAATGGTTTCACCATCTGTAATGAGGACGTGATTGGTATCTAGGATAAAGGTTTCAAGGTAGTAGCTGGCGTCATGGTAACGGGTCACGTGCGTGTTGGCAGCAGGTGGTGTGGTTTCAAAGCTCAAGGCTTCTTGGGTGAAGGCTTCTTTTTCAAAGTCTTCTAGGGATGGGTCGTTTTTAATGGCATTAAGCAGTTGGGTTTGGATGTCTTTTGGCGTGATCATAGGGATGTTTCCTTTCTAGCGTCTAAGAAATGTTTTAAAGTCAGTGATTGTATTTGGATTGTTTAGGTTTGCAATTTCCCAGGAAGGATCGTTGTCGTTATAAAGGTAAATCGGTTCGTTTTTAAGAAAGTCTTGGGCTTTTTTAAGGCTTGAAAAGGTCTTTAAACGGTCAAAGGGATTGACATAAGGGGTGATGACTGTTTCGACATAGTGATAGGTTAGGAATTCGTCCTTGTCTTTATTGTATTCGTCCATGTCTTTTTTGGTAACACTTGAAATAGAACGGTATTTCTTTTTATATTCTTTGTAGTAAAGGATGTGGCAGTCTTTTTTAGGGACGTAGGCGTCAAGATTGTTAATAAGTAATAATTGCTCGTAATTTTGACGGTCTTTTTCCGATAGGGCTGTAAGCCATTTGCTGTAGCGTTTGGCTTGGAAGGTTGTGATGTTACGGACATTGTGGGTGATTTTAAAAGTTGTTAAAAGATTAAGATCATAATCTTTAGCAGGAATGTATAAGCGGTCTTCTTTTTCTTGTTTGATGAGAATGTCCTTGATTTTAAACAAAATAGGTAACATGTGAACATAGTCGACGTAACGGCCAGTGTTTGAGAGATTACCGATGCGTTTGGATTGGATATAATAGTCAATAAGGTCACTTGTTAAAAATTTGAGGTTGATGTATTCATCGGATTCGATATAAAGATTGACTTTGTTTGTACTCCAAGGGTATTTTTTAGCTTGAACATAACTATGTTCTTTTAAATCATTCATGACGTCAATGCCATTGATGTGGTGATAGCCTTCGTGAACGATGGCACCGTCGGATAGACCGTTTTCGCCACGTCCTCGATAGGTATCCGTTCCATAACCACGGTTTGTTCGGCTGTCACGAATACTATTAAAGAGGTAGATAGGGTCATTTGGGCTATTGTACTGGTTAAGCTTATCTAATAGCTCTGAGAGTGTGATATAGGTGGTATTTGTGAGTTGGTTGTCGGCATTTGAGAAGATAATGCCAGGGTCATTAAAGAGATTTGTTACCGTGTGGTCGAGTTGTAAATAATCGCCACGTTCGAGGAAACCTAAAAGGATATTATTGAGGTAGTGACGGGATTTTAACAAGTCGATGGTCAGGGTCTCTTGACTGGCTTTTGAGTTAAAGGAATCATCGTTGAGTTTGATATCTTTATCGTCTAACCAACCTAACCAAACATTTTCACCATTTCGAATGAGTATTCCAATGTGATTTGGCATGTTGTTTTGGATAAACCGCATGATGGTGTTGTTTAGTTCATAAGATCCTTGGCTGTTGCGTTGTTTTAAGAAGGTGATGCCTTTAGTTGTTGGGCAAAGGTGGTCTAGTAAGGCATCTGAGGTTTTTAAGGCTGTTTCAAGACTTGGGCTGTCGATATCATAAAGGTCTTTAAAGCGAGGAAGGTCTTCATCGAGAAAAATAAGCTTTTGATAAAGGACAAGGGGTTGTTTTCGTGGTGCCAATTGGCCTGTGTGAATGGGCGTTACATTGACACCTAACCCTTGGCGGTATTCATAAGCCGTTAAGTCCGTACGCATGATGAACAAGTCGTGTTCGTATTTTGCAATTTTTTCTTGTAGTTCGGCTTGTTTAAGGGCTTGCTTTTCGTAAAGGGCTTTGATTTGTGCTTCCATTTGTGCTTTTAAAGCATTAATGTTTTCAAGGTCTTTTTGAAGACTGGCTTCTGTGAAATTTTCAACGGCGTCTAGGTCTTCTTTAAGATGTGTTTGCTTCACTTGTAAGGATGAGGCATCCACGGTCATGAGTTCGTTTGTTTGATTAATGGTCAGGCAGTTCGCTGAAACGAGATAAGGTGTTCCATAAATGGTAATAAGGCGAGCATTTGGACAGATGCTTGTAAAATAATCAGGAAGCTTTAAAAGGTCAACCGTAAAGGTAGGTTGTTCTTTAATAATGTTATACAGTGCGGTTGGTAGGCTTGTCTGATAGCTTTTAAGAGCGTTTGCATAGGCTGTGTGCTCGTCAATGGATAGTGTGTCATCTTGCTTGCGAGTGCATGTAAGAAGGTCTTTGAGTCTTTTATTCTCTTCACTATCAAAGTGATCAAGAATTAAGGTTGCTGTGGTTGTTTGGTCGTGTTGACTGAAGCTTTCGGTTTCTTTTTTGGCGTTTCGATAACGTTCTTGGGCTTTACTGGCTTTGTCAGAATAGTAGATATTAGGGTTAAAATTGACCATGGTTGTGTTTCCTTTCTTAATAATAGTGACTCTTGAGTCAAATAAAAAAGACAGCGATGAAACTGTCTTTTTCTTAGATTACAACAATCCTGACAAGTCGTTTACAGGAGCTACCTCTGTGTCAGCACTACCGAGGTCAGTGCTAAAGTCAGCTGTTGCAGTATGTCCACCAAGGCTTGGCGCAGCACCACGTGTAGCACCTGTTGCAAAGGCATCTTCAGCGGCAGCATCTGTTGCAATACTGATTTGGTAGTAGTTACGACCGTAGTTCTTAGAGTATTCTGCTTTAGCTGTTACTTTGAATTCAGCACCACGTTTCAAGAACCATGTTGGTGCGCCAAAGGTCGCAGGGAATTGTTCCACATCGTAAAGCAAGTATTGGTTTTCATATGGGTCGTTTGGTGTTTCGACGTTAGCGAAAGCCCCTTGCATTGGGAATTCAAATTGAATTTTAGCTTCTGGGTTTTGTTCAATAAGTTTAACAATCGCGTTTTTAACTTGTTCAAGTTCTGTGTCACGTGTCAATTTACCTGCAAAGGCTTCAGGGATATCTTTTGAAGGGAATTTAAGTTTTCCTGTAAGATCCAAGCGGAGGTATTTGAAGACAAGTGTTCCGACACGGTTAGATTGTTCACCCAATTCTTTAACCATGAAGAAGCTTTCAGGCACGTTTGCCAATTCTTCAGGTGTCACATACATGTACAAGACATGGTTTGGACGGGTTGGGTTTTGATCGTTTTTGTAGTGTTGTACGAAAACGTTGTTTGTGTTAAAAGTGTGCGTTGTGTAAGTTACAGTTTTTGAATTCATGGTGAAATTCCTTTCTAGCGTTAAAAAATAATTCCGGTTTACCGTTGTGATAACGTTCTCACTGCACTATTGCAGTGATATTACCGTGATGCCATTATTCCAGACATTACGGTAGAGAGAACAACAAAGGATTAACCTTGATGTACTCTTAGTATAACATTTTTTAAAAGGAGACACAAGGAAAAACTTTTCCTTTGGTTTAATTACTCTTATCCTAATTCGTTTGGCTTTCACTTTTAGGATGGTTCTATTATAGCATATCTAAGACGATATGCAAGGAAAAAGTTATTCGGAATGGACTTTCACTTTGTAGCGTTTGTCATTAACGATAAAAAGATATTCACCACCATGGTGGAGTTGTTTAAAGGCTGTTTGTGACATGTGGTGTTCCAGAAAGCCGAGTTGCTTAAAGAGTTCGTGCGTGTTGGCTAAGATTTCTTGTTTTTCAGGATCGTGGGAGAATTTATTGGCATAGGTTGAAAAAAGATATGTCATTGTTTATTCTCCCTTACATGCTGGTAACAACTTGCATGAGACCACGTTCGTTAATGGTTTGGGCATAAGGACGTGGCACACCAAACAAGAGACCCACTTGTTTTTTATTCTTTTCAAGGGCGTCTTCAATGCGTTTCATGAGGCTTGAATCTGTCTCTTATACCCCTCTCCGCGCCTAACAGACGGACTCCTATCCAGTCTGCC
>ERZ1699236.93-NODE-93-length-31496-cov-8.820492_pt1 | contig 31496 bp, 22 predicted proteins | sample MGYA00581538_ERZ1699236 | MGnify/ENA primary metagenome ERZ1699236 (study PRJEB42319, sample SAMD00040336) | human oral metagenome | material: saliva | host: Homo sapiens | study: EMG produced TPA metagenomics assembly of PRJDB4115 data set (Metgenomic analysis of... | reverse complement strand
CACGACGAAGTTTACTTGGTTGATAAGTACGTTTCACGATGAATACCTCCTCATAGATTTTGTATTCGTTTAGCCGGCTATAAAGTGATCAGTTACTAAACATACTTTACTATTCTATCTGATTCTTACGTATTTGTCAATAGCTCTGACAAATGTTTCCAGCTTTTTTGCTATGAAAGCCTTATCTACGATACTGCTTCAAGAAGCGAGTCATCTTTTCCTGTATTTGGGCCAACTCATCGACACGTGGTAGATAAACGATACGGAAGTGATCTGGTTCTTTCCAGTTAAAGCCACGTCCATGTACCAAAAGCACCTTTTCTTGTTTCAAGAAATTAAGGACAAATTGTTCATCGTCATCGATACGGTACATATTGCGGTCGATTTTAGGGAAGATATAAAGACCCGCTTTTGGCTTAACAGCTGATAAACCAGGGATATCTTGAATAGCATTATAAATAAAGTTTCTTTGCTCGTAGATGCGACCACCAGGAAGAAGCAACTCATCCACTGACTGGTGACCACCTAGTGAAGTTTGAACAACCTGTTGAGCAAGTACATTCGAACAGAGGCGCATATTTGAAAGCATATTGAGACCTTCAATGTAGCCTTTTACATGATGTTTAGGTCCAGACAAGACCATCCAACCCACACGGAAACCAGCGATACGGTGAGATTTAGACAGACCATTCATGCTGACACAGAAAAGGTCTGGAGCCAAACTTGCTACTGGTGTGTGGACATTGCCATCCATAACCATACGGTCGTAGATTTCATCCGCAAAAATAATCAAGTCATTTTGACGAGCAATCTCAATAATATCTAACAAGAGTTCTTTGGGATAGAGGGCTCCCGTTGGATTATTTGGATTGATTAAAACGATAGCCTTAGTATTTGAACTAATCTTAGACTTAATATCATCCAGGTCTGGATACCATTCAGCTTCTTCATCACAGACGTAGTGAACGGCATTTCCTCCAGCCAAGCTAACTGCAGCTGTCCAAAGTGGGTAGTCAGGCATTGGAACCAAGACTTCATCGCCATTGTCCAAGAGACCTTGCATGGACATGACAATCAACTCACTAACCCCATTTCCAAGATAGATATCATCGATACCTACATTTGGAAAGTTTTTCAGTTGGCAATATTGCATAATCGCCTTACGAGCTGAAAAGATTCCTTTTGAATCTGAATAACCTTCACTATCACGCGCATTCATAATCAAGTCATGAATCACCTCATCCGGAGCTGTAAAGCCAAACTCAGCTGGGTTCCCTGTATTCAAACGAAGAATTTTTTCTCCATTTGCGCGCATGCGCATAGCTTCTTCCAAAACTGGACCACGGATATCATAAGCCACATGCTCTAATTTAATTGATTTGTTAAATTCTTTCATTTGAGTTCCTCTATTCATCAGGATAGTTAATATTATACCACTCCAAAACGAAATCGCAAATTTCCCAGTACTATTCCACAAAAAAACCTTGCTTAACGCAAGGTAACAGGACAAATCCGATTTCTTTCTATTTTTGGAGAAGAAAGAGTTGATAGGTTCACTAAAAAGCTGGACAAATTGGACCAAAATCTTTGTAGAGAAACTCTGGTGATCGAAAACAAAGTCATTGTAAGGGATGGTAACTGCATGAACAAAAGAATTTCTGCCTCTATTCAGCAAAACGCAAAGAAAAAATAAGTAGACTGACCAACATTAGGAATAATGTTAGACTAAGCCGAGTCTAGTTGTAAAAATACCATCTCACTAACTTATTTCCTTGCCCTGTCAATTCATATTATACACTAAAATCTTTGCATTTTCAAACAAGTATACATATAAAAAGAACTCAATATTTGAGTTCTTTTTATCTACTATTTTGTAATTTCAGCCAACATTTTTTCAATATGTTGGATTGATTTTTCACGTCCAAGCAAGTAGATGGTATCTGGCAATTCAGGACCATGCATTTCACCTGAAACGGCGATACGGATTGGCATGAAGAGATTTTTCCCTTTGATACCTGTTTCTTTTTGAACTGCTTTGATTTGTGGGAAGATATTCTCTGTCACAAATTCATCATCTGTCATCGCTTCAAGTTTTGCTTTGAAGGCTTCAAGAACTGTTGGGACTGTTTCCCCCGCCATGACTTCGCGCTCTGCTTCTGTCAATTCTGGGAAATCTGAGAAGAAGAGATCTGTCAATGGAATAATTTCATCTACTGATTTCATTTGTGGTTTATAGAGCTCAACCAATTTTTCAGCCTTGTCAGTTAAACGGCCCGCTTCTTCTAAGAATGGTTTTGCCATCTCAAAGATAGTTTCTAGGTCTGCATTCTTGATATAATCATTGCTCATCCAGTCGAGTTTCTTCTGATCAAAGGCTGCTGGTGACTTGCTGAGGCGGCTTTCATCGAAAAGTTTAATGAGTTCTTCACGAGAGAAAATCTCATCTTCGCCACCTGGGTTCCAGCCAAGAAGAGCAATAAAGTTAAAGACTGCTTCTGGCAAATACCCTTTTTTACGGTAGTCTTCAATAAACTGAAGAGTATTAGTATCACGTTTAGACAATTTTTTCCCGGTTTCAGAGTTGATGATTAAGGTCATGTGACCGAACTCTGGAGCTTTCCAACCAAGGGCTTCATAAACCATAAGCTGTTTTGGTGTATTAGCAATGTGGTCATCTCCACGGATAACATGGGAGATTTGCATATCGTGGTCATCGATAACAACGGCAAAGTTGTAAGTTGGGTAACCGTCTTTCTTTTGAATAACCCAGTCACCACCGATATTGCCACCTTCAAATTCGATATCGCCTTTAACCATATCATGCCACTTGTAGACACCTGACTCATTGACCGCCAAACGAACAGTGGGGATAATTCCTGCTGCTTCACGTTCTGCGATGTAAGTTGCTTTTTCTTCTTCACTCATACCAAGGTATTCATTGATGTAGCGAGGCGTTTCACCAGCTGCTTCTTGGCGTTCGCGTTCAGCTGCCAACTCTTCTTCTGTAACATAAGATTTGTAGGCTTTTCCTTCAGCTAACAGTTGGTCAATGTATTTTTGATACAAGTCCAAACGCTCAGACTGGCGGTAATTTTCATGTGTTTCTGGGCTTTCATCCCAATCCATACCTAACCAGCGAAGATTTTCAAGTTGTGAACGTTCACCATCCTCGACATGACGTTTACGGTCAGTATCTTCGATACGGATGATAAATGTTCCACCATGATGACGTGCATAAAGGTAGTTGAACAATGCTGTACGGGCATTTCCGATGTGTAGTAGTCCTGTTGGACTTGGTGCGTAACGTACGCGGATATCTTTTGACATAGTTTCTCCTATAAAGTCTCTAGGCGTCTGCCTTTTTACTCTCTATATTATATCACAAGTCTTGGCTGAGTCCAATTTCTACGGATAAAGAGAGTAAAAAGAGTGGGCAATCCACTCTTTTCTTCTATTATAGACGTGCGTTAAGTTCTTTGCTCAACTCTTCAAATCCTGGTTTTCCAAGAAGGGCGAACATGTTACGTTTGTAAGCTTCAACACCTGGTTGGTCAAATGGGTTGATGGCATTCAAGTAACCAGAAAGGGCGATAGCCAATTCGAAGAAGTAGATAGTGTAACCAAGAGTGAAGGCATCTTGCTCTGGAAGAGTCACGTACATGTTTGGTACATCACCATCTGTGTGGGCAAGAAGAACACCGTCCGTCGCTTTTTTGTTTACAAAGTCAACGTCTTTTCCTTGAAGGTAACCAAGTCCATCAAGGTCTTCTTCCAAAGTAGGAATAATCACGTTTTTACGAGGTTTGTCAACACGGACAACTGTTTCAAACATGATACGAGTTCCTTCTTGGATAAATTGACCCAATGAGTGCAAGTCAGTTGAGAAGTTGGCTGAAGTTGGGTAGATACCTTTTTGGTCTTTTCCTTCTGATTCACCAGCCAATTGTTTCCACCACTCTGAGAAGTATTGAAGTGATGGCTCGTAGTTTACCAAGATCTCAGTTGCATAGCCTTTACGGTAAAGAATGTTACGAACTGCTGCGTATTGGTAAGCTTCGTTTTCAGAGATTTTGTCTGAAGTGTAGTCTTTGCGAGCTGCGTTAGCACCTTCCATAAGGGCTTTGATGTCAGCTCCTGATGCTGCGATTGGAAGCAAACCAACAGCTGTCAATACTGAGAAGCGTCCACCGATATCATCTGGAACAACAAATGTTTCCCAGCCGTTAGCGTCTGCTTCAACCTTAACAGCACCTTTTTGGCGGTCAGTTGTTGCATAGATACGTTTGTTTGCTTCTTCTTGACCGTATTTTTTAACCAAGAGTTCTTTGAAAACACGGAAAGCGATAGCAGGTTCAGTTGTTGTACCTGATTTAGAAATCACGTTTACTGAGAAATCTTTGTCCGCAACATACTCTACTAAGTCAGCAAGATAAGTAGATGAGATTGAGTTTCCTGCGTAAAGGATTTGTGGAGCTTTGCGTTCTTCTTTTGTTTGCAAGTTCGCAAAGTGGTGGTTCAAGAAATCGATAGCTGCTTTAGCGCCAAGGTAAGAGCCTCCGATACCGATAACAACCAAAACATCGCTGTCTGATTTGATTTGCTCAGCAGCTTTCAAGATGCGGTCAAATTCTTCGCGGTCGTAGTTTTCAGGAAGATCCAACCATCCCAAGAAGTCGCTACCAGCACCAGTTCCTTTACGGATCAATTCATCTGCTGCTGTTACTTGTGATTGCATGTATTCCACTTCATGTGGTGCAACAAATTTGTCTAAAACTTTTGAATAATCAAATTTAATATGTGACATGTTATTCCTCCAATATTTCTTCTTTTCTATCATAACGCTTACCTTCGTTTTTTTCAAGTTTTTTTGTCGAATTTCTCCAATTTTTATCAGAATTCAAACGTTTGCGTAAAAATCCCATATTCCAAAAATTTTGAAAAAATAAAAGAAAGAACGACTAGATGCTCCAGTCGTTACAGTTCATTCAATAAATACTCAAATAATTCTAAATTACCATCTTCTTCATTAACCAGAAACTCTGGATGCCACTGCAAACCGATGATACGGTGCTCATCAATAGACTCAATCGCTTCGATGGTCTGGTCTCTTGGATCAATAGCAGTTACACGGAAATTAGGTGCCAAATCTTTAATGCTTTGACGATGGACAGAGTTGACCTGACTTTCTTTTCCAAATAGCTTGGCAACCACACTTCCTTCTACTGTCTCAATAGAGTGAGATGTTCCGAAAGGTAGTCCTTGCCAGTGACCTTCGATTTCTTGATTGAGGGTTCCACCAAAGGCAACATTGACAAGTTGAACACCGCGGCAGATTGCCATAATTGGTTTGTTCTGGCGGAGAGCTTCCTTCAAGAGTGCCAATTCAAATTCATCACGGACCAGATTGTAATCATCGCTCTCAATAGTCTTTTTCTCTCCATAAAACTGAGGATGGACATTTTGACCGCCTGTCAAAATGAGTTTGTCAATCATTTCTACATAATCGCGCACAACTGACTCATCACCAACAGGAATGACTAAAGGGAGACCACCGACTTGACGAATGCTCTCTGCGAATCTACAAGATACAGATGAATGAATGTTTTTACCTTCTGCGTCTACGGGACATAGATTTGCAGCAACTCCTACAACCGTTCTAGCCATGATGTCTCTCCTTTCGAATGTTAACGATAGTCCTATCATATCACTCAAAACGCCTTTCGTCTAATATGTTTTTTTTAAGGCTGTGATAAAAATTTTTTATGGACAAGAAAAAGCTGCCCACATAGGACAACTTTTTTCTTATTCGAAGACAAATTGATTGTGATAGAGTTCGGAGTAGAAGCCACCTAGTTTTAGGAGTTCATGGTGGTTCCCTCGTTCAATGACTTCTCCATCTTTAAGGACAATAATCTGATCTGCATTGAGAATGGTTTTCAAGCGGTGGGCAATAACGAAACTGGTCCTTCCTGCTACAACCGCCTCCATGGCATGCTGAATCTTGCTTTCTGTGACTGTATCTACGTTCGAAGTAGCTTCATCGAGAATGAGAACTTCTGGATCTGTCATCAGGGTTCGAGCGATGGAAATCAATTGCTTTTGTCCTGTCGAGAAGATGCTCTGGTCGTCATCTATAAGAGTATCGTATTTATCAGGCAAGCTTTCGATATAGTCGTGGATATGGGTTGCCTTGGCTGCTGCCTCAACCATTTCTTGACTAGCATCTGGCACACCAAAACGAATATTGTCTCGAATGGTTCCGCTAAACAAGACCGAATCTTGCAAGACAATTCCCACCTTGCTTCTTAGACTATCTAAATCACAGTCACGAATGTCTTTGCCATCAAAATAAATACCACCAGCATCAACATCATAAAAGCGATTGATGAGGTTCATAATAGTCGTTTTCCCTGACCCTGTCGGACCAACAACCGCTGTCATCTGGCCTTTCGGAGCGGAAATGCTAACATCTTTCAAAATAGGTTTATCAGGCAGGTATGAAAAATCAATATGACTGATTTCAACACCTTCTTGCAACTTAGTAAAGATCGGCGCCTTCTCAGGTCGAATTTCTTCCTCTGCGTCAAACATTTCCTGAATCCGTTCAGCACCTGTAAAGGCTAACTGAAGACTTCCCCAACTAGCCGCAACTTGAATAATAGGCTGGTAGTACTGCTGTGAAAATTGGGCAAACATAACAATCAAACCTAGGGCTGTACTTGTTTCAATAGACTTATCATTCAAAAGTACAGCTGAACCAGCAAAGATGACGATAGCTGTATTAACCAGGCTCATCCCATTCATGACAGGGAAAAGAATCCCTGAAAACATTCTTCCTTTAAAGGTTGCCTTGCGCACGCGCTCATTTTGTTCAAGAAATCCTGCCATCATATCCTCTTGAATTCCTTGCACAATCACGGCTTTTTGGCCTGAGATACTCTCATCCATATAGGCGTTGAGCTTCCCTACCTCTTTCTGCTGGAGGTTGGTGTATTTGCGTGCCATTTTCACGATGAAAATTAGCATGAGGAAGGCCACTGGTGTGCTGGCAATGGTGATGAGGGCCAGTGTCACATTTCTCGAAAACATGACAAAAATCAGACCAATGTATAAAACAATATTGCTCATGACCTGAACCAGACTTTCATTAAAGGCTTGGAGGATATTATCCAAATCACTGGTAAAACGAGACAAGATATCGCCATCTTGTCGGCGGTCAAAGAAAGAAACCGTCAAGCGAGCAAGCTTACCGAAGAGGCCTTTGCGCATCTCGTTGGTCGACTCTGCAATCACGCGCGTCATGAGACACATGTATATCACACTAGAGATAAATAGAACCAAAACTAGCAGACCAAGATTGACCATGATTCCTGATAGACTTTGCCAGACAAGTTCTGGATTACCATCTTGATAAGCTTGAACTAAATTAGCTAACTGCGTCACTGCTTGTCCAGAAAAGACTGGAAAGAGGGCTTGGGCAAGAGTCGCCAGAACAATCATCAGAATGACAACTACAAATGATAGCTTATAGACTTTAAAATAATGCCAAAAGAACTGAACTGTCTTCATTTTACTCTTCCTTTCCTTTCTGTGTTTCATAGATTTCACGGTAAACGGCATTGTTGGCAACCAAGTCTGCATGCGTACCTTGACCAATCAATCGTCCTTGATCTAGAACCAAGATTTTATCTGCATGGACAACCGAGCTAATCTTTTGCGCGATGATAATGGTTGTCGTCCCCTTCAAGTCCTTATTCAAGGCTTCTTGCACTAGGCGCTCTGACTTGGCATCCAAGGCTGAGGTCGAATCGTCAAAAATCAGAATACGTGGATTGCTGACAATCCCACGCGCAATCGACATCCTTTGTTTTTGCCCACCTGAGAAATTGGTTCCTCGTTCCTCAACTGGACTTTCAAAGGTTTTCTCCATACGATGAATGAATTCACTGGCTTGGGCAATATTGGCTGCGCGCTCCATTTCAAATAGAGTAGCATCTCCCTTACCCTGTCTCAAGTTATCTGCAATTGTTCCACTAAAGAGAATGGCACGCTGGAGAACGATAGAAACTGTTTTACGCAGGGTTCCTTCACTCACTTCGCGAATATCCTTGCCTCCGATTTTGATAGACCCTTCCTGTGGGTCAAAGAGACGTGGAATCAATTGAGCCAAGGTTGATTTTCCTGCACCAGTCGCTCCAACTACACCAACCATTTGTCCAGGTTCGACAGTAAAGGTCACATCTTTCAACATCGGTTCCTTATCCATTGGATAGGTAAAGGTCACATTTTCAAAGCTAAGACTGCCGACCAAGTCTTCATCTGGGACATCCTTGAAGGTCATGGCTGGCTCTGCGTCAAGAATTTCTCGAATACGACGCATGGAAATCATAGCACGACTGACAGAATTTCCCAAAAATCCAACCATGACAATGGTAAAGATAATCTGGCTTAGATAATTGACAAAGGAAGCAATGGAACCCACAACAGAAGGATCCGACTGAACCATCCCAGCAACCAACCAAATAGAGAGGAAAACCGCCCCATAACCGACCAACATCATGAAAGGTTCCACTACTGAAAAGGCATAACCAATGTAAAGATTTTGACCGAGAAGCTCGTCTGAGACCTCTGTAAACTTAGCAAACTGCTCTTTTTCTTGGACAAAGGACTTGACCACACGAACGCCACGCAGATTTTCCTTGGCAATAGCATTAATGCGCTCAAGAAGGGTTTGAAACTTGGCAAAACGAGGCCCCATCATACCCATCATGACAGCAGTCAAACCAAAAATCAAGACTACCATGAGAACAATTACCCACCACAGAGAAGGTAAGGTTTGAACCGCCAAGATAAAGGAACCGATAAACAAGAGGGGAAGTCTGAAAAGAATTTGGAAGGTCATCATGACAACGTTCTGAATCTGGTTGATATCATTTGTCATTCGAACGACTAGATTTCCCGCATTAAATTGTTCAATATTGGCATAAGAAAAGGTTTGGATTTTACGGAAGGCATCCTCCCGAAGGTCAGATGAAACTCCTTGGGCAATATAGGCTGCAAGGATAACATTAAGCCCACCAGCAACCAGACCAACCAATGCCACACCAATTAACCAAACCCCTATACTATAAATGGCTTCATATTTCCCAGCAAGTAGGGCGTCTAACACTTCCTGCAGGTAACGAGGTTGCAAAAGTGAACTAGCAACCATCAAGCCTGTCATCAGGAGCGAAGCCAAGGCCTGCCACTTGTAGGTTTTTATTTTCTGAATCAGCATACTTTCTCCTTAAAAAATAGACAAAAGGGAGCGACAATGTGTCAGCTCCTTCTCATTCTGTTTGTGTGATGTTATTCTAGCAAAAAAGTGGAGGATTGTCAAAGAAGTCTCCTTGATATAGCTAGAATGACTAGTCAATCTTGCTTTATAATTTTTGTTTTAACTCGACCAAGACATTCATAGCCTGCATAGGTGTCATATTGTAAACATCCAGTTTAGACAATTCTCCTAGGATAGGATGCTCTTCTGTCGTATCAAAGAGTGAAATCTGTTCAGTGACATCACTTGTTTGCCTCATGGGAGCAGGACTTTCTGTACCCTGATTCTCTAACTGAGTCAAAATCTTATCCGCTCTTGCTAGGAGATCTGCTGGCAAGCCAGCAATCTTAGCAACATGGATACCGTAGGATTTATCAGCTGGTCCTGGTTCAATCTTGTGAAGGAAGGTAACCTGCCCATCCTGCTCTAAAGTTGCCACATGAACATTGACCAAATGTTCCAAGCTGGACTCTAGACTAGTCAACTCATGGTAGTGGGTCGCAAAGAGGGTCTTGGCTCCGATGTGCTCATGGATGTATTCGATGATGGACTGGGCAAGAGCCATCCCATCATAAGTTGCAGTTCCCCGTCCCAATTCATCAAAGAGAATGAGAGAGTTCTTGGTCGCATGCGAAATGGCATTGTTGGCCTCCATCATCTCCACCATGAAGGTTGACTGACCTGAAACCAAGTCATCTGCTGCTCCGATACGGGTAAAAATCGCATCAAAAATCGGCAAATGGGCACTCTCAGCAGGAACATAAGAACCCAACTGAGCCATAACCGCCGTCATGGCTAACTGACGCATGTAGGTTGACTTCCCGCTCATGTTTGGCCCTGTAATCAGTTGAATACTAATATCTTCTGCCATCTGAATCGTATTGGGAATATAGGTCTGAGCCCCCATGACCTTTTCAACGACAGCATGGCGCCCTTTCTGGATATCAATCCGCGAATCATCTCCAAACTCAGGTCGAATCAAATGCTGGGTTTCAGCCACAACCGCCAGACTCTGTAAGACATCAACGGTCGCAATTCCTTGAGCTAGAGCTTGTAAACGCTGGATGTACTTGCTGACCTCTTCACGAATGCGCATAAAAATTTCGTACTCTAGATTAGATGACTTCTCACGCGCCTCCAACATATCTCCCTCGATACGCGCTAATTCTTCGGTTCCAAAGCGTTCTGAATTTTTCAGCGTCGCCTTGCGGAAAAAGTGAGCAGGCACATTTCCCAGTTGCGAATTGGTCACATGGAAATAGTAGCCATCCTTCTTATTGTAGTCAATCTTAAGCGTGCTGATGCCAGAGTTTTCTCGCTCCTTTGCTTCAATTTCAGCAATCCAGCTAGTCCCTTCTCTGAGCACACGACGGTACTTGTCTAAGGTTTCATCAAAGCCAGTTCGGATAATGCCCCCATCTGTAATCACATGAGGAGCTTCAGGAGCAATCGCTGCGCTAATCAAGCCCTCCAACTCAGGGATTCCATCCAGTTGTTCGATGAGATAAGCTAGAGCAGGTTGCTCCATCCCTTCTAAAATCGCACGAATCCGTGGCACACTAGACAAGGTTGTCGCCAACTGCAAGAGATCCTTGGGATTGGTTTTGCCAAAAGAAACACGACTAGCCAAGCGCTCAATGTCATAAACACCCTTGAGACCGTCTGTCAAATCACTACGCTCAAAGAAATGGTCGAGGAAGACCTGCACCACTTCTTGGCGTTGGATGATTCGCTCCTTGTCAATCAAGGGACGATGGATCCAAGAGCGTAAAAGCCGCATCCCCATAGCCGTTTTGGTTTCATCCAAAAGCCAGAAAAGACTGCCTTGCTTCTTGCCTGAACGGGCATTCTCAACCAAATCCAGACTAGCCTTGGTCGCATAATCCATCTGCAAGAAATCCTTGATTTCATAGCGGATAACAGGTTTGAGGTGGTTCAATTCCCTCATTTGAGTCCGATGAACATACTGGAGCAACTTACTAGCTGCCGCTTGCTCCACAGCTGCTAATCGTGAATCCAGTAAATGGATATCCTCAAAGCTTTCCTTTTCATAAGAGAGTACCAGATTCATCTGGCGACTAAGGATTTGTTCTTCTTCCTCAGACAAGTCATAACCCAGCACCACTTCTCGCGCCTTGAGGTTACGGATTTCTCCACAAACCAGCGTGAAATCCAAAAGACCTGTCACATAAAAGTCACCCGTCACCAGGTCCATATAAGCTAGGCCAAATTGATTCCCAGCACGGTCTATGGCAACCAAGAAGTTGTTCTGACTATCTGGCTTACTGCTATCGACCACTGTCCCTGGCGTAATGACCTGAACAACCTCTCGTTTCACAACCCCAACTGCTTGTTTAGGATCTTCCATCTGTTCAGCAATGGCTACCTTGTAGCCCTGCTCAATCAAAACATCAATGTACTGTTGGGCAGAATGATAGGGAACCCCTGCCATAGGAATCGGATTGTCCGCATTCTTGTTGCGACTCGTTAAGGAAATTTCCAGAATCTGCGCAGCATTGACCGCATCCTCATAAAATAATTCATAAAAATCACCCATCCGAAAGAGCAAAAACGCATCTGGATATTGCTTTTTAATATCCACATACTGTTGCATGCCGGGTGATAGCTTTTCTGTCGCCATTTTCCGTCTCTCCTTGTCAAAAATAAGTCTTGAGAGCAACTCCCAAGACCTTACTTATCTTTCATCAAATCTAGCAAACGATCTTCCATGAGTTTGGCAACGTGCTGGTCTCGACAAATGACCAATAAGGTATTGGCACCAGCAACTGTTCCTAAAATCCATTCATCCTTGTTTGCATCTACAATATTTGCCAAAACAGAGGCTTCTCCCAATTTGGTATGAAGTACCAAGGTAAACTCTGCTCTTGCAACACCTTCTAAATGATGAGACAAAAATTCCACCAAATCAATCTTTTCTGTCTCATTTGCTAGTACATAATACACCATATCATTTTTCTTGACCTTGGTCAAGCCGATTTCGCGCAAATCACGAGACAGGGTTGTCTGCGTCACAAAAACATTGTGCGCCTCCAACCGATCTTGAATTTCTTTTTGTGTACTTAATTTCTCCTCAGTAATCATTTTTTTTATTAACTGATGACGATCTCTTTTTCTCATAAAATCCTCTTATGTGAATATTTATAACTATTTTTATAACTATATTATACCAAAAAAATAGGAGATTTCAAAAATTTTTTCTTCTTTCTTTAAAATTGTGATAAAATAGTAGAAAAGTCCAAAAAGGAGCTCTTAATGAATACAAAAGAATTGATTGCTAGCGAATTGGCTAGCATCATTGATAGCCTGGACCAAGAGGCTATTTTAAATTTACTGGAAACCCCTAAAAACTCAGAAATGGGAGACATTGCTTTCCCTGCTTTTTCTCTTGCAAAAGTCGAACGTAAAGCACCTCAAATGATCGCGGCTGAACTGGCTGAAAAGATTAACAGCCAAGCCTTTGAAAAAGTTGTTGCAACAGGACCTTACATCAACTTTTTCCTTGATAAATCTGCCATCTCTGCTCAAGTATTGCAAGCTGTTATCACTGAAAAAGAACACTATGCTGATCAAAATATTGGTAAACAAGAAAATGTTGTTATCGATATGTCTAGTCCCAATATCGCTAAACCATTCTCTATTGGTCACCTGCGTTCAACCGTTATCGGAGATAGCTTGTCACATATTTTCCAAAAAATCGGTTATCAAACGGTCAAGGTCAACCATTTGGGAGACTGGGGTAAACAGTTTGGGATGTTGATTGTTGCCTACAAAAAATGGGGCGACGAAGAAGCTGTAAAAGCTCATCCAATTGATGAACTTCTTAAACTCTATGTCCGCATCAACGCTGAAGCTGAAAATGACCCTAGCTTGGATGAAGAAGCACGCGAATGGTTCCGCAAACTTGAAAATGGAGATGAGGAAGCTCTCGCACTTTGGCAATGGTTCCGTGATGAAAGTTTGGTGGAATTTAACCGCCTTTACAATGAATTGCAAGTCGAATTTGACAGCTACAATGGAGAAGCCTTCTACAACGATAAGATGGATGCAGTTGTAGACATTCTTTCTGAAAAAGGCCTTCTTGTTGAATCAGAAGGTGCCCAAGTTGTGAATCTTGAGAAATATGGAATTGAACATCCAGCCCTTATCAAAAAATCTGATGGTGCAACTCTCTATATCACACGTGACTTGGCTGCAGCTCTTTACCGTAAAAACGAATACCAATTTGCTAAATCTATCTACGTCGTTGGCCAAGAACAATCTGCCCACTTTAAACAACTCAAAGCTGTCTTACAAGAGATGGGCTACGACTGGAGTAACGACATTACTCACGTTCCTTTTGGTTTGGTTACAAAAGAAGGGAAGAAACTCTCTACTCGTAAAGGGAATGTCATCTTACTAGAACCTACAGTTGCAGAGGCAGTTAGCCGTGCCAAGGCCCAAATCGAAGCTAAAAACCCTGAATTGGAAAACAAAGACCAGGTAGCGCATGCTGTTGGAGTTGGAGCCATTAAATTCTATGATCTCAAGACCGACCGTACAAATGGGTATGATTTCGATCTAGAAGCTATGGTATCCTTCGAGGGGGAAACTGGACCTTACGTTCAATACGCCTACGCTCGTATCCAATCTATCTTACGTAAAGCAGACTTCAAACCAGAAACAGCTGGCAACTATAGCTTGAATGATGCTGAAAGCTGGGAAATCATCAAACTCATCCAAGATTTCCCACGTATTATTAACCGTGCGGCTGATAACTTTGAACCTTCTATCATTGCTAAATTTGCAATTAGCCTGGCTCAAGCCTTTAACAAGTACTATGCACATACACGTATCCTAGACGAAAATCCTGAGCGCGACAGCCGTTTAGCCCTCAGCTACGCAACCGCAGTCGTTCTAAAAGAAGCCCTTCGCTTGCTTGGAGTAGAAGCGCCAGAGAAGATGTAAATCGTTACAAGAGACTGGAACTAAAGTTCCTAGTCTCTTGACGGCAATCGCTATATGGCGAATTGCCTAAACGCTTCACTAATTCACCAAACCAAATAATATCGATTTGGTTTGGTTCATGTCGTAATCTTCAAGTTACTTGATTAAAAAGCAGTCTAAGTAACTAAGACCAAATCTTATACGTAATTAGGTTTAGAAGTCTATCAAAAATCTTATCAAGTTTTGCTGACTTGTTCTGCTACTTTGAATTGACTAATTCAATCTACTCACTACTATTTCTTTATCATACAGGGAGATATTCTATGAGTCAATATGCTTATGTCCTCGTTGTAATTAGCTTGGTATTCCTTTTTCTGCTCAATAAGTACGAAAAGGAGAGACTGCAAAGGCTCTACCAAGAACAACTTTTAAAGGATGAAACATTTAGGGCTGACATCAAGGAGAAAATTCACACGACTGAAAATATCAATGATGTCATTGCTTACATCAATAAAACTTATCATCTGGGAATGTTGCTATCAAAAGACATTACAGATCAATTAAAATAAATCTAGCTATTCTTTAAGAAATATCAAAACCGAGACTAAGAGTTTAAGACTTCGTCTCGGTTTTTGTATATTTTTCAAGTAACAAAGCCACCACTCCCCCAGCAATGCAAGTGCAAAATCCCCTAGAATGTGATAAAATAAAAAAGAGAACTCTATCAAGGAGGAAAACATGGAAAAACAAACCGTCGCCGTCTTGGGGCCTGGTTCTTGGGGAACTGCCCTTTCACAAGTCTTAAATGACAATGCACACGAGGTACGTATTTGGGGAAACATTCCCGAACAAATCAATGAAATTAATACCTATCATACTAACAAGCACTACTTTAAAGATGTCGTTCTAGACGAAAATATCATTGCCTACACCGACTTAGCAGAGGCATTAAAAGATGTAGATGCGATTTTGTTTGTTGTCCCAACAAAAGTGACACGACTTGTTGCCCAACAAGTTGCTCAAACCTTAGACCATAAGGCTATCATCATGCACGCATCAAAGGGATTAGAACCCGATAGCCATAAACGATTATCAACCATCCTTGAAGAAGAAATTCCTGAACATCTCCGTAGTGATATCGTCGTTGTCTCAGGGCCTAGCCATGCAGAAGAGACCATTGTACGTGACCTGACTTTAATCACTGCTGCTTCTAAAGATTTACAAACAGCTCAATACGTTCAAGAACTCTTTAGTAATCACTACTTCCGACTTTATACCAATACGGATGTTATTGGAGTTGAAACTGCTGGTGCTCTTAAAAATATTATTGCTGTCGGTGCTGGAGCTTTACATGGTTTGGGATTTGGTGACAATGCTAAGGCAGCCATCATCGCTCGAGGCTTGGCAGAAATTACCCGCCTAGGGGTAGCACTCGGTGCCAGTCCATTGACCTATAGTGGCTTGTCTGGTGTAGGAGACTTGATCGTAACGGGAACCTCCATCCACTCTCGTAACTGGAGAGCTGGAGATGCCCTTGGTCGCGGAGAATCCCTAGCTGATATCGAAGCCAATATGGGCATGGTAATTGAAGGAATCTCAACGACCCGAGCAGCCTATGAACTAGCCCAAGAACTTGGAGTCTATATGCCAATTACACAAGCCATTTACCAAGTTATCTACCACGGAACCAATATTAAAGATGCCATTTACGACATCATGAACAATGAATTTAAAGCAGAAAATGAGTGGTCTTAACCCTCTAAAGAAAGGATTCTTATGTCATCAAAAGTTAGAAAGGCAGTCATCCCTGCCGCTGGACTTGGAACTCGATTTTTACCAGCAACCAAAGCACTTGCTAAAGAAATGTTGCCAATTGTGGACAAACCAACTATCCAATTTATCGTCGAAGAAGCTCTTAAATCAGGTATTGAAGATATTCTAGTTGTCACTGGTAAATCAAAACGTTCTATTGAGGACCACTTTGACTCAAACTTTGAGCTTGAATACAATCTTAAGGAGAAAGGCAAAACAGATTTGTTAAAATTGGTAGATGAAGCAACTGGTATGCGCCTCCATTTCATCCGCCAAACTCACCCTCGTGGTCTTGGAGACGCTGTCCTACAAGCCAAAGCTTTTGTAGGGAATGAGCCCTTCGTTGTTATGCTGGGTGATGACCTTATGGACATCACAGACGAGAATGCCGTTCCTTTGACAAAACAACTGATGAATGATTACGAAAAGACACACGCATCAACCATTGCTGTCATGCCCGTACCACACGAAGACGTTTCATCATATGGAGTTATCGCTCCTCAAGGTGAAGGGATTAATGGTCTCTATAGCGTTGAAACTTTCGTTGAAAAACCAGCTCCCGAAGATGCACCAAGTGATTTAGCAATCATCGGTCGCTATCTACTCACACCTGAGATTTTTGATATCTTAGAAAATCAAACTCCTGGTGCTGGAAATGAAATCCAACTTACTGATGCTATTGATACGCTCAATAAAACACAGCGTGTTTTTGCCCGTGAATTTACAGGAGCTCGTTACGACGTTGGAGATAAATTCGGCTTTATGAAAACATCTATTGACTACGCCCTCAAACATCCACAAGTCAAAGATGACTTGAAAGATTACCTCATCCAACTTGGAAAAGAATTGGCTGAGAAGGAATAACAAAATCATTTATATAAAAAAGAACTAGGATGCTTAATTATCCTAGTTCTTTTTTATATATCAAGATTAGCCACACATAAATTAAGTAAATTCTCTACTTGAATTTACCTGTTTCATAAAAACTAATGAAAACGCTATACTTGTATTTGTTTTTTCATTAAAATAAGAGTAGAATAAATTAGTATAGTAAAACAAAAAAGCACCGAATCGGTGCGCACTTTTTCAAGTTGTGTACGGACAAAGCCTTATTTTAACTTTGCTGTGTTGTTTCGAATAGTTCCAAAATAATAAATAATTTTAAATTTGACTTAACTGTTGGAGTAGTCATGGTTAAATTAAATCAACCGAGTCGAACATAAGTTGTTTAATTTTGTGGAAGCTATTAATAAAAATATAATAAGGGAGAAAGATAGGTGTAATTTTAAAGTAATTGCGGACACTATCAAAGTAAACGATTATGGAGAACAAATTTGTAGAATTTATCAAAAACAATAAAAAAGTAATCACTTCATCAGTTGCAGTTGGTGTTGGTGTTGTATTGGTATTAGGGTTTGGATGGTATTCATATAACCAACATCAAGCAGAACAACAAGCAAAAGTTGTACAATTAGAAAAAGATAGCAAATCAGACAAAGAACAAGTTGATAAACTATTTGAATCATTTGATGCATCTTCAGATGAATCTATTTCTAAATTGAAAGAATTATCTGAAACTTCACTTAAAACTGATACAGGTAAAGATTATCTAAATAATAAAGTAAAAGAATTTTCTAAAGCCATTGTAGATTTTCATTTGCAAAAAGGTTTGGCTTATGATGTTAAAGATTCAGATGACAAGTTCAAAGATAAAACAACCTTAGAAAATAATGTAAAAGAAATCAACAAACAAATTGATTTTATTAAGAAAGTTGATGAAACTTTCAAACAAGAAAAATTGGATGAAACTGTGAAATCTCTTACAGATATGACAGACAAATTTCAAAAACAAATTGGTGTTTTGAAGAAAGAAGATAAAAAGAAAGAAGAATCAAATTCATCTCAAGTTTCTAATAGTTCATCTTCTGGTAATTCTGATTACGCTCCAGAACAAACATACACTTCAGATAATAGTGAATCTTATTCAGGTTCAACTGGTGTAGACACTAGTAACTATGAAGCACCAGCTGCTGAAGAACCTTCTTCAAGCAATGGAGGAAATAATGATTATACACTATATCACGTCTCTGACCAGAATGGGAATCATTTGGGTGACTTTTATAGAAATTCTAGCAATGGTGATATTCGCGACACAAATGGTAATCACTTGGGTAATGCAGGCGGAGGCATTGCTGATTTCCGTCAACGTTAATAACTATTTTAGAGCTGTTTGTTTCGAATGGTTCCAACCCACATTAAAAGCTACTCATTTTTTAAGTAGCTTTTTTCTTATTCAAGTTTACATATTAGTCGTCACAATCCCATTCCCTTGTAGAGAAGTAAGACTGCGAGTCCTACGAACAAGACTAACGCTACCAATATCTGACTAGCGCTATACATCCGTCTTTCTCCTCTAACTGGAAAGATAACTGCTAGAAATGCGCCACCAACTGCACCTCCGATATGACCTGCTAGACTGATTCCTGGAATCAGAACACTTCCAATAATGTTAACCACAAAAAGTGTCAGATAGGATTGGCCCAACTGCTGGATATAAGGATTGCGAGTTGCATAGCGAAGAACAATAATCGCAGCAAATAGCCCATAGAGAGAAGTAGAAGCTCCTGCTGCTAAGGATTTTGGACTAAACTCAAAAACAAATAGATTGCCCATCATTCCTGATAAGAGATAGAGAAAGAAAAACTGCTTAGAACCGAAAATCTCCTCTACTTGCCTACCAAGGTAATAAAGCGAAAGCATATTAACAATGAAATGCTCCCACCCAATATGAACAAAAATAGCAGAGAAGAGACGCCAAATCTGCTCAGGAAAGAGGCGAATGGCAGGCCCGTACATGGCTCCAAATCGAAATAGGGTATCTGCCCTGTAAAAGTTTCCTCCTGTGGTCACCAACATTAGTAGAAATACCAAGGCCGTCACTAAGAGGAAGAAACTCGTCACAGGGTAACGCCTATCAAAGATTTCTTTCATCAATCAGTACCTCCTGAACAGGAATATCATGATTTTCAGGGCTAAAGTCCTGAATTTGACAAGGATATACCGCACTCAAAGTATGGCCAGGAAAATGTTTCAGATAGCGATCATAATAACCTCCACCATAGCCAATCCGATATCCTTCCGTCGTAAAAACCAGCCCCGGAACATGAATCAAATCAATCTGAGAGGCATCCATCACTTCCAAATTTCCCTGTGGTTCCAGTAAGCCAAAGGAAGTTTTGACCAGTTGTTGCGGGTCATAGACCACAAAGTCCATGCGCCCCTTGGAATAGGTTTTTGGTATCAGAACTTTTTTGTCGTCCTTCAGAGCCTGCTCAATCAATCCCTGAGTTTGAAACTCATGAGGAAAAGAGAGATAGGTTGCGATGACCTTGGCTTCTTGGTAAAAGGGATGTTGTAACAATCGCTCGGTTAAAGCTTGGTCTATAAACTGTTTTTGCTCTCGAGGGATAGCCTTCATTTCTTGCAAGACTTGCTTACGTAATTCCGATTTCATAGACAAGCCCTCTACTCTGCTGCCTTCTTTTTCAGGAAACTAGAGACCGCATCCACCCCAATAGCTAATGCTTCTTCCTTAGGACTCATCTGAGGATGATGAAGGGCGTAGGGACTATCAATACCTAGCCAGAACATAACGCCATCAACTTTTGAAAGGAGATAACCAAAGTCTTCACCTGTCATAGCAGGCTCGATATCAATCAACTCGATTCCGTCTTTCTCTTCAAAAAAGTCCATTAGTTCACGCGCCAAGGCTGGATGGTTCTCAACAGGTAGGTATCCACCTTGTTTGAGTTCCACTTCGACTTCCATATCAAAGGCAGCTGCAACCCCTTCTGCAACTGTTTTGACCCTCTTTTGCACCAAGAGACTCATATCCTGTGTCAAAGCCCGAATGGTTCCATGCAAAAAGGCTGTGTCTGTGATAACATTGTTGGTTGTTCCAGCCTGAAAAACACCAAAGGTCACCACTGCTCCCTCGATTGGGTTAACATTGCGGCTGACAACTGACTGCACCTGGGTCACAAAGTAACTAGCAGCCACCAAGGCGTCATTAGCTTCATGTGGAAAAGCTGCGTGGCCACCTTTGCCTTTGAAACGAATCTTCACCTCGCAAGTTCCTGCAAAGAGAGTGTGTGTATTGGTCGCAATCTGACCAACCTTCAAATCTGGTCGAACATGGAGGCCATAAAACTGATCTGGCAACCAGTCTCCAAAAGCGCCATCCTCATACATGAGCATGCCACCAGCTTCATTTTCTTCAGCAGGCTGAAACAGAAAGAGCAGATTGTTCTTTGGTTGCTCCTCAAGGGCTCGCTCAAGACAGCCCAAAGCAATAGTCATGTGGAAATCATGGCCACAAGCATGCATACGACCTTGGTGCTGAGAGACGAAAGGAAGGCCTGTTTGTTCGATGATCGGCAGACCATCAATATCTGTCCGCCAACCAATGGTCCGCTCTGGCTGACTTCCCTGCAAGTAAACCAAAATACCTGTCCGCCAAGTACGAACTTGAACAAAATTCTTGCCCGCAGTTAATTTCTCAATCACATCCAGCAGATAAGCCTGAGTCTTGAACTCCTCCAAGCCAATCTCTGGAATCTGGTGCAAATCTCGTCTAGTCTGAATCAAATCTAACATCTATCTATCCTCCGATATAGCAGAAAGAGGCTGGAAGAAGGGTTCCGCCTCTTTATTACTTTTACAATTATAAGGTACGAAGCGCATCCTCTAGCGCTGTTTTTTGTTGGGTTTGGGCATCAATCTCTTTGATGATACGAGCTGGAACACCTGCTACTACTACGTTTTCTGGGACATCTTGGGTAACAATAGCTCCTGCTGCGACAACTGAACCACTACCGATTTGGACCCCTTCGATAACCACTGCGTTGGCACCGATGAGAACATTGTCTCCAACACGGACTGGTTCTGCGCTAGCTGGCTCAATCACACCTGCAAGAACGGCACCTGCACCAACGTGACTGTTTTTCCCCACGATAGCACGGCCACCAAGGATAGCACCCATGTCAATCATAGTTCCTGCACCAATTTCAGCACCGATATTGATAACTGCTCCCATCATGATAACAGCATTGTCACCAATTTCAACCTGGTCACGGATAACAGCACCCGGCTCAATACGAGCATTGATAGCACGTTTATCTAGCAAAGGAACTGCGGAATTACGAGCATCTTGCTCAACAACATAGTCTTGATTTTCTACCAAACCGTCGAGAAGCGGAGCCACGTCCTTCCAGTCTCCGAATAGAACATTTCCTAGTTTGACAACAGAGCTAGGTACAGCAATTGCGAGTTGTCCCTCAAATGTTACTTTCACACTGGTTTTCTTTTCAGCATTGGCGATAAATTGGATAATTTCTTGTGCGTTCATTTTTGTAGCAGTCATAGGCGCCTCCTAGTTCATTTTAATGATACCTATTCTACCAAAAAAGGCCTCAAATTTGAAGCCTTTTTGTTTGTTTTTAGGTATGATTTTTAGGGATGTGAGATAAAACGTGCTGTCGGTAAAAGCAAGCCCCTACCGATACAACCTAAAAACACTCTTCACAACTATCTCCCCGTGTTTTATTGACTATTCTAGTATAGCACACTTTTAGAATTAAGAAAAGACTTTTTATTTACTTTCTTTCGCTTCTTCTATCGATAGGAAAATCATGGGTAAAATAATCAAGGCCATAGCTAGAAGAAGGGACCAATCCACTACTAATCCTAAAAACAAAACACTCAAGAGAGCAGAAGAGAGAGGTTCACTGGCGCTAATGACAGAAACCACCAAGGGAGAAACCAAGGACACCGCCTTCATGGAAATGAAAAAAGCAAAAGCCGTCCCCAAAAAAGCGATAATGAGACAAATCAAGATACTCCAAATATCAGGAGTAAAGGAAAGCTGATAAACCGGCGAGAGGATATTGCTAAATAAACCTGCCAAAATCATCCCCCACCCAACCGTCGGAACAAAACCATAACGCTTCGCAAAAGGTTGAGGTAAGATAACATTAAACATGACCCCCATGGCACTCAGCAAACCCGTCACAAGTGCTAGCGGTGTCATGGATAACTGAGAAAGATCCCCCTTTGTCGCCATCAGGCAAACACCCAACATGGCAACCAAAACATAAAAAATAGCGCTTTTTGACGCTCGTTTTTGATAAACCAAGCGATTGTAAAAGAGGATAAAAACTGGACTGATAAACTGTAAAATAGTCGCTGTCGCTGCATTTGAGTATTCTACACAGAGATAGAAAAAATACTGAACTGAAAAAATCCCCAAAATAGCATAGGCTAAAAAGGGTAGGTAATTTTTCTTATCTCGCCAAATATCTAGCACTTGCGATTTTAATTGCATCGCAGACCAAATGAGCACAAGACTCCCTGCTAGTGTCAAACGCATAGAGGTAATCCAGCCAGAGGACACTTGATAATGAGTAAAGAAATATTCTCCTAAAATTCCACAGATTCCCCATATTAAGCCGGATAGAAGCGAATAAATGGTTCCTTTAACAATCTTTTTCTGATACTGATTCATACCTTTATTGTAACACGAAAGGAAAAAAGAAAAAAGTGGCAATCCATTGATTAGCCACTTCATTTAGAAAAGTTTAAAGGACTTATCGTCTCGTCCTTGAAGAGGGTCGTGTAGCACTTGAGTTATTGCTATCGCTAGAGCTACTACTTGAACTGCTGGAGCTTGATGGAGTTGGTAGACTCCCCACGATGCTAGACCAAGCATTCTGATAATCCGCATCACTTCCACCAATAGCAAAGCGATAACTGGTCGTTGGCGCTCCTGCCTTATTAGCCCAATAGCTGGTAACAGTCGAACCTGTGACCTCTACCTCTTTTCCTTCAACAGAAACCTTCCCTGGTTTTTGACCTGTTGATTTCAAGACTTCGGATTTTACGACACTAGGATCTAAAGTAAAGCGCTCGTTCCCCCAAATGCTTGGTGAGGCTTGCTGAATCGCATTTACCAGATGAGCCATGTAATTAGAGTTATTAGAATAACCTGCTCTACGTGACAATGAATGATTATCATCATGCCCAATCCAGCCGCCTAGGGTCAATCTAGGTGTCGAAAGCATGAGCCACATATTTTCATCTTGGTTGGTTGTACCAGTCTTCCCAATCCAATCTGCATTAGCCAGAGTAGGATTTAAAGAAGTCAGATTCGTCTTGAAGGTTGTTGTCACACGAGAGGATAGAACTTCTCGCAACAAGCCCTGCATAATTGTCGCAGTAGCTTTTGAATAGACTTGAACCGGTTTATCCTGATACTCATACACCACTCTACCATCTGCTGCTTCGATTTTAGAAATCACATGTTTTTTATGATATAGACCATTATTTGCTAGGGTCTGATAGCCATTGGTATGCTGGGCAACTGTGACTTCAATACCACCACCCATCGGCAGGCTCTCAATACCGTACTCAGGAATCTCGTAGCCCATCTTTTCCATATAACCCTTGACATCAACACCCTTTTCACGGAGCATACGATAGGTCCAGTAAGCTGGGATATTCCATGAATAGTTCAAGGCTTCTCCCAAGGTCATCATTCCTGTTCCCTTACTATTAGCATACATAATCGGATTGCCATTGGCAAAGTTTGTTGGATAGTTAGATAGAATCGTTTCGCTTCCCATCAAGCCCTGGTCAATAGCAATACCGTAGGCCAGCAAAGGCTTGGTAGTAGAAGCTGGCGAACGTTTGGTATCAAAGGCATGATTATTTTGATTTTCTTGATAATTACGACCACCTACAAAGCCTAGAATAGCACCTGTTTGGTTGTCCATCAGGACATTCCCTACTTCTACACGACCTGTTCCATCGTCTAAAAGATAGCCATAGTCAGCAACCGCACTTTGCATAGCAGAATGGATTTTTTGGTCTATGGTAGTAGTAATTTTATAACCACCATTTTCAATTTCCTTGGCTGCCAAATCGCGATAAAATTTCTGGGTTGCCTCATTTTTCAACTCCTTAGCGGAGACATTGTCTCTCTGAGCTAGATAATCATACATACGTTCCTGAGCTTCTGCCAAGGCTGTAAAGTATAAATAGCCTCGTGACACACCTGTGACTGTAGCTGAAGGGAGAAAGTCCTGTTTAAGATTGTAATCCTTATATTGAGAATACTCGTCTTTGCTTAAGGCACCTGTACGATACATACTGTAAAGAACTGCCTTAGCCCGTCTCAAGCCTATTTCTAAGTCTTCATCACTCTTCAACTCCCCAGTATTTTCATAAGGAGAATAGGTAATGGGACTCTGTGGAAGTCCTGCTAAAAATGCTGCTTGAGGAACAGTCAACTGGCTGGCATCCACACCGAAAATCCCCTCAGCTGCCTGCTGAGCTCCTGCAATATTCTGCCCCTTATTATTTCGACCAAAGGGAGCCACATTGAGATAGGTCGTTAAAATCTCATCCTTATTCATGGCGCGTTCCAAGGCAAGAGCATCCACAATTTCTGTCGCCTTACGAGCCAAGGTCGGCGCATCCCCAACCACCTGCTGTTTAATCAGTTGCTGGGTCAAGGTTGAACCCCCACTTGAGGAACCCAAACCTACAAATTTCCCCAAGGTCGCACGAATCACCGCCTTGGGCACTACACCCTTATGTTCTTTAAAGTGTTCGTCTTCCGTCGCAATAATAGCCTTCTTCAGATTTTCCGAAATTTGCTCAGATGAGATAGAAGTGCGCAACAAATCACTCTCTATGGAAGCAATCACCGTCCCATCCGCATAGGTAATCTCTGAAATAGAAGAGATGTCCTTAACCTGATGTACCAATTCTTCTGTCTGAGGCACCCGTACCTTGTCAAATAAGGCCACCCCGTACCCCAAAGCAATCCCAGCTCCCAACATTCCTCCTAAAAAACCGAGCACAAATAGTAAGTTAAATAGGGCTTTTATACTCAGTAAAATAGCTGGAAAAATGGCTGGCTTCTCTAAGGATTTAGATTTTTGGACACTTGAACCTTTCTTGCCAGGTCTAGCTGATTTTTTATTTTTTTGTTTTTGCTGGAAAAATTCCAGCATTTTTCGTTTTAATTCATTTAATTGATTTTGCATGGATTTCCTCACTCTATCTATTATACCATAAAAGGTAAACTTTCAATAAAATAGCCACTTTCTTCCCTATTCTGCTAGGCTATTGCCCAAGTTTGTGATACAATAGTTAGAAACAATAATTTTAAAAAGGAGAAAAGACACATGCACATTTTTGATGAGCTAAAAGAGCGTGGTTTGATTTTTCAAACGACTGATGAAGAAGCTTTGCGTAAAGCCCTAGAAGAAGGTCAAGTTTCTTATTATACTGGCTACGATCCAACTGCTGACAGCCTTCACCTAGGCCATCTTGTCGCAATCTTGACAAGTCGTCGCTTGCAGCTAGCAGGTCACAAACCTTATGCGCTCGTTGGCGGTGCTACAGGTCTCATCGGAGATCCGTCCTTCAAAGATGCTGAACGTAGTCTCCAAACAAAAGACACAGTAGATGGCTGGGTCAAGTCTATCCAAGGACAACTTTCTCGTTTTCTTGACTTTGAAAATGGTGAAAATAAGGCTGTCATGGTCAACAACTACGACTGGTTTGGCAGCATCAGCTTCATTGATTTCCTCCGTGATATCGGAAAATACTTCACTGTCAACTACATGATGAGTAAGGAGTCTGTGAAAAAACGGATTGAAACAGGAATTTCATACACTGAGTTTGCTTACCAAATCATGCAAGGGTACGACTTCTTCGTCCTTAACCAAGACCACAACGTAACGCTACAAATCGGTGGTTCTGACCAGTGGGGAAATATGACAGCTGGTACTGAATTGCTTCGTCGTAAGGCTGACAAGACTGGCCACGTAATCACTGTCCCATTGATCACAGATGCGACTGGTAAGAAATTTGGTAAATCAGAAGGAAACGCAGTCTGGCTCAATCCTGAAAAGACTTCTCCATACGAAATGTACCAATTCTGGATGAACGTTATGGACGCTGACGCTGTTCGCTTCTTGAAAATCTTTACTTTCTTGTCACTTGATGAGATTGAAGACATCCGCAAACAATTTGAAGCAGCGCCACACGAACGCTTGGCACAAAAAGTCTTAGCTCGTGAAGTCGTAACTCTTGTTCACGGAGAAGAAGCCTACAAAGAAGCCCTCAACATCACTGAGCAACTCTTTGCAGGAAACATCAAAAACCTTTCTGTTAAAGAGCTCAAACAAGGACTTCGTGGTGTACCAAACTACCAAGTTCAAGCAGATGAAAACCACAATATCGTGGAACTGCTCGTCTCATCTGGTGTGGTTAACTCAAAACGCCAGGCCCGTGAAGATGTCCAAAACGGTGCTATCTACGTAAACGGTGACCGCATCCAAGATCTTGACTATGTCTTAAGTGACGCTGATAAGTTAGAGAACGAACTGACTGTTATCCGTCGTGGAAAGAAAAAATACTTTGTATTGACTTACTAAATTGTTAAACATTTACCTATAAACAAAGGAGTTACCCTCAAGAAAGGTAACTCCTTTTTGCTGTGAATAGTCCCCACCTATCCCTTAATAGACAGGCTACGCAGTACAATACGTAAGGTTGTTAGATTATGTAAGATAGAGAGATTTGAAGGACTGAGCCAGTTAAATAAGCCAAAGCCAATCAAACTACTATTTACGACAACGGTATCTTGAATATTCTTCTTGATGAGTATTTGCAAAGATGATGATAGCGAATCCAACTCTTGGAAGAAATCCAAGCGATTATCTAACAATAAGATATCACTCATCTGCTTAGAAATATCTGCACTCTCATTCATCACCACACCGATATCTGATAGGGTTAGAGCAGCTGAGTCATTCAACCCATCCCCAACCATCAAAATAGTATGACCTGCTTTCTGCAGTTCCTCTACTAACTCAAATTTCCCATCAGGTTTCAAGTCTGTATAGACCTGATCAAAGGGCAAATCTTTGACTAATTCCTCTGTCCTAACCAAGGTGTCCCCTGTTGCCAGAATCAATTTTTTCCCTTGTGCCTTAAGTTTCTCCAAGGCTGCTTTTGCTTCTTTTCTCAAAGGAGTATGAATGCAGAACATTCCAATCAATTCATTCTGATAAGCCAAGAATAAGAGATTGTAGTGACTCTTGTACTCTTCAATTAAAGCATTTTGTTCTGAACTGATATGAATTTGCTCATCCTGCATCAAGACATAATTCCCAATAAGAACTGGTTGGCCATCTATATGAGATTTGATCCCCTTGCTTGCGATATATTGGAGTTTCCCATGCATTTCCTCATGTTCAATCCCCTCTATCTCAGCTTGCTTGACGATGGCATTAGCAATAGGATGATAAATGTGTTCCTCAAGACAGGCACTGATTCTGAGAATATCTTCCTCACTATAGTCCCCAAAAGGTAACACCTTTTCAACTATCGGATAACTAGTTGTGATTGTTCCCGTCTTATCAAACAAGAAAGTATCAACTTCCAGATATTTCTCCAGAACATCTCCATCCTTAATTACCATTTCACGATTCAACCCCTCCTTGATAGCTGTCAAATAAGCTACAGGAGTAGAAATTTTCAAAGCGCAGGAGAAATCGACCAAGAGGAAAGAAATAGCCTTAGAAAAAGAACCTGTCAATAGGTAAGTCAGCCCAGCCCCCAAGAAATTATATTTGACGACCTTGTCTGCCATCTTGATGAAATAGCGTTGTTTCGTTTTCTTGTTTTCTTCAGATTTCTTCATCAACTCAATCAGTTGTAAAATCCGGCTGTTCATCTGATTATCGGTTACACGAATGCGTAACTCTCCAGTTTCTAATACTGTATTTGCACAAACCAAATCAGACTCTCTTTTTTCAACTGGAAAACTCTCTCCCGTCAAGGAACTTTCGTTAACCATACCTAAACCTGAAACTACTTGTCCATCAAACAGAATTTCATTTCCTTGAGATAAGATCAAGACATCTCCTATTTGAACATCGGAACTCTTGATACTAACAACCGTATCGCCCTGTACTAAGAATACATCGCTCTCTTTTGCAAGAAGACTCTGTTCTAAATCTGTTGCAGTTTTTTTCAAGGACCATTGATCTAAATGATTCCCCAAATCAAGCATAAACATGATATTGCTAGCTGTCTTGGATTGGTTCATAAACAAGGACAATAAAATCGCCGAACAGTCCAAGACCTCCATCGTTAGTTCCTTACGCGCTAGTGTTTGATAGGCTTCTCTGATATAACCAAAAGCCTGATAACAAGTCCATATATAGCGAATAGGATACGGCACAAAACTACGAAAAAGCACACGCTTAATCGCTGCACCTGAAACAATAGAATAAGCACTCTCTTCTCTACGAATGGGAAGAGTCATCAACTCAGAAACTTTCCCTTTATCAATTCTTTTTAAAAAGGCTTCTGCATTATCTAATACAGAAAAGCCTTCTTTTATGCGTAGAGTAAAGTGCTGTTGATCCATGTAAAACTGGATAGACTCAATCCCCTTTTCATCTCTCGCCAAGGAACGAAGATAGTCTTGAATATCCAAGGTGAGTGAAAAAGAAGATGATAGTCGGATATGTTGGTATCCTCTATGTAGCACTTTAAAAGACATATTATTCTCCTATAAGGCTATCTAATTGCTCTTCTTTTTTCTCTTGCTCGTACAAATATTTGGCATCTTGCAAGACATCGTCTCCATGTTGTTTCACAACAGAAACAGATGCATCTAGCTCGTCTTTCAACTTGTAAGCCTTAGCCAAAGCTTTAGAATAACCTTTTTTAGCTTCCTTACTTGCTAAGATTTTCAAGCCAAGTGTACCAAATGCGACACCACCCAAAAAGAGTGATGATTTTTTCGCAACTTTTGCAACGGTTAATACTTCTTTTAACATACTTATTTCCTCCTTATCATTATTATATAGAAATTTAGATATAAAAGCAATTTTATTCTATAAATTGGAGAATTAGTTTTATTTCTACTGAATCTCCCATCTACTTATTCCTAAAGTTGCTTTCATTTGCCTCTTTTGATACACTTAAACTATGAATACAAATCTCAAACCCAAACTTCAGCGTTTTGCTTCTGCGACTGCCTTTGCCTGTCCTATCTGTCAAGAAAATCTGACTCTGCTAGAGACTAGTTTCAAGTGCTACAACCGTCATTCTTTTGACTTGGCGAAATTTGGCTATGTCAATCTAGCCCCTCAAATCAAGCAATCTGCTAACTATGACAAGGAAAATTTTCAAAACCGCCAACAAATCCTAGAAGCTGGATTTTATCAAGCTATTCTAGAGGTCGTCTCTGATTTATTTTCAAACTCAAAAAATGCCAAAACAATTTTAGATATCGGTTGTGGCGAAGGTTTCTATTCTCGCAAGCTTCAAGAAAGGCATCCTGACAAAACCTTCTATGCCTTTGATATTTCCAAAGATTCCGTCCAAATCGCTGCCAAGAGCGAACCCAACTGGGCAGTCAATTGGTTCGTTGGTGACTTAGCTAGTCTTCCTATAAAAGACGCCAGCATGGATATCTTACTTGATATCTTTTCCCCTGCCAATTACGGAGAATTTCGTCGCGTTCTATTCAAAGACGGCATCTTGATAAAGGTTATTCCAACTAAAAATCACCTCAAGGAAATCCGTCAGAAGGTACAAGACCAGCTGACAAACAAGGACTATTCCAACCAAGATATCAAAAATCATTTCCAAAACAACTTCACTATCTTATCCAGTAAAACTGCCTCACTAACCAAGCCTATCACAACAGAGCAGCTCCAAGCCCTACTCAGCATGACGCCCCTACTCTTTCACATCGACCAGACTAAGATTGACTGGAGCCAACTGACAGAGATTACTATTGAGGCTGAGATTCTGGTTGGGAAAACATTCTAAACTAGACTTCCCAAAGGTATAAAACTTACCGAAAATCTTCAATATTACGAAAACGCATAAGAACAGGTACTCAAAAACCTTAATCTTATGCGTTTTGTTATGCAAAAATCACTGGAGTTTCTATACACATTAAGTGGAAATCTTTGAAACTAGTTCTTTTAATAACCATTGAATACCATATACTACATTTACCCCAAATATGATATAGGCCGTATAAATCAAGTATTTCGATTTCTCCCGCCTCAAAGAATAGATCTTGTACAAAATAGATAAATTTAAAATAATAAATAACAGAGACAAAATCTTCCCTCCAAAATCAATCATAAAAGTAGGCAGTCAAGCATAGTTCTAATCTTTATTTTCGATTCGAAATTACAAACTTATCAATGAACAATAAGTGATATAAGGCCAGTACCAGACCCCAAACGCTACCACGAAAAGAGAATTCTTGATGATTGAGAGGAAACAAATCATGGTTACCAATATAGAGGCATGTCAAAATAACAAATAAAATCCAAAATAAATCCGTCCATTTATATTTTGAAAAATATTTTTTCCACATAAAAACACCTTCTTTCCTACAATCATATTATAATACTTGATGTAAGCGGATACAAGAAATATGAGGTAAGCAACTACGAAGAAATATAAGGCTGAAGACAGTAAAAACCAGCATTTCTAAACCTTCACTGTATCTAAGGATTTATCTGTTTTTAGACAAGATTGACCCAAATCCACGGCATTCAAATAAACAGTAAGTGATATAAGGCCAGTACCGAACCCCAGAAACTACCACGAAGAGAGAGTTCTTGATGATTGAGAGGAAACAAATCGTGGTTACCTATATAGAGGCAGGTCAAAATTATAAATAAAATCCAAAATAAACCCTACATTCTTAAAATAACTTAGTACATAAATGACAATGCTGCCACCGCCGTCAATATTGCAAGAACTATTTTCCAAATTTTTTTATTTTTTCCAAAAATCTTATCAGGTAACAAGCTTATTACAAGAAAGGTAATAAACAACACCAATTTTGTATATATCATAAAAACACCTTCTTTCCTACAATCATATTATAATACTTTATGTAAGCGAATACAAGGAATATGAGGTAATCAACTACAAAGAAACATGAGGTTGAAAGAGAGTAAAAGCAGTATTTCTAAGCTTTAACTGTATCTATGATTTCTATCTTTTTAAGACAAGATTGAGCCAAATCCACAGTATTCAAAAAAAAGCGAATTTCAATCGAAATTCGCTTTTTACAAATCTTATTAGTATAAATTTGTAGCTTAGTTCAAGTGCCAGATATCTTCGTTGTACTGAGCGATTGTACGGTCAGATGAGAAGAATCCTGCTTTAGAAATGTTAACGATGACTTTATCCAACCATGCGTCACGGTCTTCGTAGTCAGCAAGCATTTGCTCTTTGACTTTGATGTAGTCTTCCAAGTCAAGAAGAGTCATGAACCAGTCTTTGTTGATCAATTCATTGTAAA